>Ga0208117_100007_pt1 | contig 297236 bp, 250 predicted proteins | sample LakWasMet26_LOW6_2_FD_183870 | JGI IMG/M metagenome (GOLD analysis project Ga0208117, IMG submission 183870) | Freshwater sediment methanotrophic microbial communities from Lake Washington under simulated oxygen tension - Sediment Metagenome... | ecosystem: Environmental > Aquatic > Freshwater...
TAGCGGATTTGCACCATTGAGCACCACCAAAAGAGGAAATTGACTGACCTGCGCCGAAAAATGGCTGGAGTTAGGCTCAGTGAGTTGGCAGAATCATGAAAAAAAGCGAGTTTTCTTTCAGGCACTAAATAGTCATTGAATGATGCGCTTTTTGGTGCATTTAGTAAAACAAGTGTCTATTAAACGTCATTTGATGCGCGACTCATCAAATTAGCAACTTCAGCAATCTTGCAGTTTGTTTATATGTTTTTCGCCTCGCTTGAATAAGCCTGAATAGTGATCAAGTGACGTGTTAAATATTAGCAGGATGAAAATAGGTTTTTAGTTTCAAATATTCAGATTTGCCGCCGCCTAAAAGCTCAATTAAACTGGCCGACATGGAGAATAATTAAACAAATGGGCATGGGTCGATAAACTCGGCACCAAGAACACGCGGCTTTTACGGGATTGTATTTCTCAGTCCAGTGACCGGGTCGCGTATGTATATTTTCATAAGGTGTGCTTTTAAAGCACTGTCCATAAGGAGAATACCCATGGCACAAGAAAAAGATTATTTAAAAGGGCAGTCCGGCAATACCGTTTCTGCCATTGTTAAAGGCATCGACCGCGATGTGGAGCGGGGAGAGGATGCCTTGATGTTGGGGTTTGGTATCGTCATGCTGTCTTCCACTTTTGCACCGGTAGCGCCACCGAGCGTGCTACTGCCGCTGGTGGCGCTGACTTTCGCGATTTCATCAGGCTTTGCCCGGATGAATTATCACAATATGGAGCGAAAACTGCTGAAATCCATGGCCCAGCTTGAGGCGCATGACAAAGTTATTTTGCATCCGATTGCCGCCGTTTTTGCCGAGTATCCGATGCGCTCTTTGTCGGAGTCGTTTAATCCTTTAAAAAACCTGAAGCGGACATGGAAGAGCGCGCTGGGCGGAATTTTGATTAATCCGCTTTGGATGCCCATTTTTTATGTGATGGGTATGCAAATCATTGAAGAGAAAAATCTGGGCACTTTGAATCGGGCCATTATCGGCGTTGAGCAAAAAATCTCTTCTTTGTCTTCTCTGGCCTAACTATGGCTGGATAATTGACGGTATCAATTCAATCTGGTGTGCTTCATGTACAAAATGGTCTTCATAACAGGTGGGATGTCCTCGGGTTTAAAAAATTGTTAATGACCCAAACCGCATAATCTCGTAAAATTACCCTAGTTTTGTTTTTTACAACGGGATGAGTCCTTAAGGGGTCATCCCGTTTTGCACATTTGAGGTGACGTGTTTGACTAGGTCTGCTTTATTGGTATTGGAAGATGGAACGGTTTTTAACGGTATAGCCATTGGTGCAGATGGATGTTCCGTGGGCGAGGTGGTTTTTAATACGGCTATGACCGGGTATCAGGAAATTCTCAGTGATCCTTCATATGCCCGGCAAATTGTGACATTAACTTATCCGCACATTGGGAATGTCGGAACGACTGGCGAAGATGATGAGTCAGCCGGCGTTTTTGCCAGCGGTCTGGTCATTCGGGATTTGCCATTGCTGGCAAGTAACTGGCGCAACGAAAAAACGTTGCAGCAATATTTGCTTGATAATAATGTCGTGGCTATTGCCGATATTGATACCCGTAAATTAACCCGGATTTTGCGTGACAAAGGTGCGCAGCGTGGTTGCATCATGGCGGGGGAATCGGTTGATGTGGACGTGGCAAAAAAAGCCATTGAAGGCTTTCCGGGCTTGCAAGGAATGGATCTGGCTAAGGAAGTCACTGTTGCCCAGCCTTATGAGTGGACTGAAAATATCTGGCATTTACGGCATGGGCACAAGCCTGCCGAAAATCTGACCAAGCATGTGGTGGCTTACGACTTTGGCATTAAACGTAATATTCTCAGGCTATTAGCTAATCGCGGTTGCCGTGTTACCGTAGTTCCTGCAACAACGCCGGCTGAAACCGTATTGGCAATGAATCCTGACGGGGTATTCCTGTCTAATGGCCCAGGCGATCCTGAGCCATGTACTTATGCGATTGAGGCAATCAAAACGATACTGGAAAAGAAAATCCCGGTATTCGGCATTTGCTTGGGCCATCAATTGTTGGCTTTAGCCAGCGGCGCAAAAACCGAAAAGATGAAATTCGGCCATCATGGCGCCAACCACCCGGTTCAGGAAATAGCCACAGGCCGGGTCATGATCAGCAGCCAAAATCACGGCTTTGCGGCCAATGAGGCTAGTTTGCCCGCTAATTTAGTCGCAACCTATCGCTCATTGTTTGACGGCAGCTTGCAGGGTATCAAGCGGACGGATTGCCCGGCCATGAGCTTTCAGGGTCACCCTGAAGCAAGTCCAGGTCCCCATGATGTGGAATCTTTATTCGATGATTTCATCGAGATGATGGAACAAGCATCGTAGGGCTAAACACTGTGCGGCCCATCATTTTCTGATTGATGGGCTTGCGCCTCAGTTCATCTGACGACCCTTAGGTTGATGCTTATCGGGTTAGCGTAACCTGAAAATCCTATCAGCTACGCTAACCGGTCCTACATAATTAACTGCAACATAAATGGTAACGCATACAAAATGCCAAAAAGAACCGACATAAAATCGATTTTATTACTGGGTGCCGGCCCCATTGTTATTGGTCAAGCTTGTGAGTTTGACTATTCAGGCACGCAAGCCTGTAAAGCGCTTCGGGAAGAAGGTTATCGCGTTATTCTGGTCAATTCCAATCCGGCAACGATTATGACCGACCCGGATATGGCCGATGCCACTTATATCGAGCCTATCGACTGGCAGACCGTAGAAAAGATCATTGCAAAAGAACGCCCCGACGCGATATTGCCGACCATGGGTGGTCAAACTGCGTTGAATTGTGCGTTGGATCTTGATGCTAACGGCGTATTGGAAAAATACGGCGTAGAAATGATCGGCGCTACCAAAGAAGCGATTAATAAAGCTGAAGACCGTGAGCTTTTCAATCAGGCGATGCGGAAAATCGGCTATGAAGTGGCAAAATCAAAAACCGCGCATTCTATGGAAGAAGCGCTGGCGGCCCAGCAGGAAGTGGGTTACCCGACTGTTATTCGGCCTTCATTTACCATGGGCGGCAGCGGCGGCGGGATTGCTTATAACAAGGAAGAGTTTGTTGAAATTTGCGAACGCGGTTTGTATTTGTCGCCAACCAACGAGTTATTGATTGAAGAGTCGGTGCTGGGCTGGAAAGAATATGAAATGGAGGTGGTGCGTGATTCCAAGGACAACTGCATCATTGTCTGCTCTATCGAAAACTTCGACCCAATGGGCGTGCATACCGGCGATTCCATCACTGTCGCCCCTGCACAAACGTTGACTGATAAGGAATACCAGATTCTGCGTAACGTCTCGCTGGCGGTATTGCGCGAAATTGGTGTCGATACCGGCGGATCCAATGTACAGGTCGCTATTAACCCAGTAGACGGACGGATGATCATAATCGAGATGAATCCGCGCGTATCGCGTTCGTCTGCGTTGGCGTCTAAGGCAACCGGTTTCCCGATTGCCAAAGTGGCGGCAAAGCTGGCGGTAGGTTACACGCTGGATGAATTGCAAAACGAGATCACCGGCGGCACAACACCGGCATCGTTTGAACCTACTATTGATTATGTTGTTACCAAGGTTCCGCGATTTACCTTCGAAAAGTTTCCGCAAGCCGACGACCGCCTGACTACGCAGATGAAGTCTGTGGGTGAGGTTATGGCTATCGGCCGCACTTTTCAGGAATCGCTGCAAAAAGCTTTACGCGGATTGGAAATCGGCATCAGCGGCCTTGATGAAGTTATCGATTTGAACAGGGAAGATGCCCGGGAAAAAATCCAGCGTGAAATGCGCCATCCGGGGCCGGATCGTTTGCTCTATGTCGCAGATGCATTCCGTAGTGGCATGACTTTGGAAGAAGTGCATGAAGCCAGCAAAATCGAGCCATGGTTTTTGGCTCAGGTCGAAGATTTGGTTCTGACTGAAAAAACCTTGTCGACGAAAACCTTATCGACTCTGAAAGAAGGTGAGCTTTATCGATTGAAACGTAAAGGTTTTTCCGATCTTAGATTGGCCAAATTGCTGGACACGTCCGAGTCTGAAGTGCGTAATGTGCGGCACAAACAGAACATTCGTCCGGTCTATAAACGCATAGATTCCTGTGCTGCCGAGTTTTCGTCCGACACGGCTTATCTGTATTCAACCTATGAGGAAGAATGCGAGGCGCGGGTTTCCGATAAAGAAAAAATCATTATCCTCGGCGGCGGGCCTAACCGTATCGGGCAGGGTATTGAGTTCGACTATTGCTGTGTGCACGCCGCGTTGGCACTGCGTGAAGATGGTTATGAAACTATCATGGTCAATTGCAATCCTGAAACGGTTTCCACCGACTTTGATACCTCAGACCGTTTATATTTTGAGTCCTTGACGTTGGAAGATGTGCTGGAAATTGTGCATATTGAAAAACCTAAAGGTGTGATTGTGCAATACGGCGGTCAAACGCCACTGAAATTGGCGCGTGCTTTGGAAGCGGCAGGTGTGCCCATTATTGGCACATCACCGGACTCGATCGATTTGGCGGAAGACCGCGAGCGTTTCCAGAAACTGCTGGAAAGACTGAATTTAAAGCAGCCGCCGAATGCCACGGCACGCTCTGTCGACCAAGCGATTAATGCGGCAAAAGAGCTCGGCTATCCCTTGGTCGTTCGTCCTTCCTATGTTTTGGGCGGCCGGGCTATGGAAATCGTCTTCAATGAAGAAGGTTTGCAACGCTATATGAAAGAGGCGGTCAGCGTTTCTAACGATTCGCCGGTGTTGCTGGACCGATTCCTTGACGATGCGGTGGAAATGGACGTTGATGCCATTTACGACGGGGAGCAGGTATTGATCGGCGGTTTGATGGAGCATATCGAACAAGCGGGCGTGCATTCAGGAGACTCTGCCTGTTCGTTGCCTCCGTATGAGTTGGCGCCGAAAATTCAGGATCAGTTGCGTGAACAAGTGACCAAAATGGCGGAAGCTCTGGGCGTTGTGGGTTTGATGAATACCCAGTTTGCCATTCAGGGTGAGGATGTTTATGTGCTTGAAGTCAATCCCAGGGCGTCGCGTACCGCACCTTTTGTATCCAAGGCCACCGGATATCCATTGGCTAAAATTGCAGCGCGCTGCATGGTCGGACAAACTTTGGCGCAGCAAGGTATTACCAAAGAGCGTATTCCGGGTTACTATTCGGTTAAAGAGGCGGTGTTTCCGTTTGTTAAATTTCCGGGCGTCGACCCTTTGTTGGGGCCTGAAATGAAATCAACTGGTGAAGTAATGGGGGTAGGCAAAAGCTTCGGTGAGGCTTTCGCTAAATCTCAGCGCGCTGCCGGTGTCAACCTGAATCACAGCGGCAAAGTGCTGATCAGTATCCGTGATGCAGATAAAGCCAAGTCGCCTGATATTGCCAAAATGCTGGTCGATAAAAAATATGAGATCGTCGCGACTGGCGGCACGGCAAAGTTTCTTAAAGACGCGGGCATTCCTTGCGAAGTCGTTTACAAGGTTAACGAAGGACGACCTAATACGGTTGATATGATTAAAAACGATCAGATTCAGCTAATCATTAATACGACAGAAGGCAAAAAGGCTATTTCCGACTCATTTACGATGCGCCGGGAAGCACTACAGCATCGCGTGACTTATTACACGACAATGGCTGGCGCAAAAGCAGCCTGCTACGCCTTGGGCGAATTGGACGCAGGCGATGTGAATTGCTTGCAAGATCTGCATAAGAGCCTGATTTAATAAAAAACGCTGCTGGGCGCAAATTTACTTGCACCCAGGCAAGCAATTATTGGAGTATCAAAATGAATAAAGTACCTCTTACCATCAAAGGTGCGGAAAAATTACGCGTGGAATTGGAAGAATTAAAATCAGTTGTGCGTCCACGTATTATTGCATCGATTTCCACGGCTAGAGAACACGGTGATCTGAAAGAAAACGCGGAATACCATGCTGCAAAAGAGCAGCAAAGCTTTACCGAAGGGCGTATTTCTGAAATTGAAGGTAAGCTTTCTAACGCGCAAATTATTGACGTTACCAAAGTGGATGCCAATGGCAAGGTAGTGTTTGGCGCGACAGTGGAGATAGAAGATATTGAATCCGAGAGAAGGGTGACGTATCAGATTGTTGGCGAAGATGAGGCAAATATCAAGGACGGCCGCATTTCAATCGGCTCGCCGATTGCGAGGGCGTTGATCGGTAAAGAGGTTGAAGATGTTGTTACCGTTAAAGCACCTGGCGGCGATATTGACTATGAAATTATTTCGATTGAGTATATTTAATCGAGCCTAAGCAGTAGGGGTAGCTTGATGGCATACCCCTGATTTCAATTATTTGTTAGGGTTTAATCTGTAAATAACTGCAATTTGTCCAATACTCTGGATGAGCTCCGCCCCCGTTTCAGCGCAGATTTTCTCGCTGATCAGCTTACGATCTTCCCTTTCGGCGCGTATTCGCACTTTAATCAGCTCGTGGCTGTCTAGCGCTAATTCAATCTCTGCCAGCACGGCCGCTGTAAGTCCTGATTGACCAATCATTATGACGGGCTTTAAGCTGTGCGCTTGAGCCCGGAGTTTTTTCTTATCTGCAGAGTTCACACTTTAATTCCTAAATCAAAAGCTTAAATTCTACACTAAATTGTAATTATGGGACGAAGTAAAAGTAGCAGTCGTTGGATGCAGGAGCATTTTGCCGACGAATACGTCAAAATGGCGCAAGCTCAGGGCTACCGGTCGCGCGCCGTTTTTAAATTGAAAGAAATCCAGGAAAAGGATCAGCTTATTAAGCCGGGGATGAATATCATCGACTTGGGTGCTGCGCCCGGCGGATGGTCGCAGTTTGCCCGGCCGATTATTGGAAAAAAAAATAAGATCATTGCGCTGGATATTTTACCGATGGACCCGATAGAAGGGGTTGATTTTATACAGGGCGATTTTCGTGAGCAAGCCGTTCTGGATCAATTGTATGCAGTGCTTGACGGTGCCCCGGTAAATATGGTTATGTCGGATATGGCGCCCAATATGAGTGGTAATAAGGGCGTAGATCAGCCTGGTGCCATTTATTTAGGGGAATTAGCTTTAGAGACGGCTAAGACCGTGTTGACAAAAGATGGGGTGTTTCTGGTTAAATTATTTCACGGCGCCGGTTTTGAGGAGTTTTTTAAGGAGGTTCAGCAAGCCTTTGTCAAAGTGGTTATCAGAAAGCCGAAAGCGTCAAGACCTCGAAGCAATGAAGTTTATATTTTAGCTAAAGGCTTTAAATAATCTTATGTCGCCCTAACATTAGTGGAACCAGGTGCGGCCAAGTATTATGAAACTGTGTTTTTCATGTGTGGATGGTCCGGATAAATAACGACAGTCAGGAAAGTTAACTCCTGATATAATTACTTTGTTTTTAAAATCGAGAGCCTTTCAGGCCCAGGGTGTGTAAATTGAACGATATGATGAAAAATATAATCCTATGGGTCGTCATTGCAGTTGTATTGATGTCCGTCTTTAATAACTTCGGTCCGCAAAATGACAGGTCTGATTCGTCAATGTCGTACTCGCAATTTATCGAGTCGGTAAAAGCAGGCCAGATTCAGCAAGTGATGATTGAAGACAATATCATCAAAGGCAAGATGCAGGGGGGGCAGATATTTAAAACTTACGCACCTTCGGATCCTCATTTAGTAGATGATTTGCTGGCAAATGGCGTCGAAATTAAAGCCGTTCCGCCCGAGCAACCTTCTATGCTGATGCAGTTGTTGGTTTCTTTTGGACCGATGTTATTGCTTATTGCGGTATGGGTTTTCTTCATGCGGCAAATGCAGGGCGGCGCCGGCGGCGGTCGCGGAGCAATGAATTTTGGCAAAAGCAAAGCCCGTATGCTTGAAGAAGACCAGATTAAGGTGACTTTTGCCGATGTGGCGGGCTGTGATGAAGCTAAAGAAGAAGTTGTCGAAATGGTCGATTTTCTTAAAGACCCGGCAAAATACCAAAAATTAGGCGGAAAAATTCCTCGTGGCGCATTGATGATCGGTCCTCCGGGAACAGGCAAAACTTTGCTGGCCAGAGCTATTGCCGGTGAGGCTAAAGTGCCATTCTTTACTATTTCCGGTTCGGATTTTGTTGAAATGTTCGTCGGTGTAGGGGCATCCCGCGTGCGCGACATGTTTGAGCAAGCTAAAAAACATGCGCCTTGCATTATTTTTATAGATGAGATCGATGCGGTCGGTCGTCAGCGTGGCGCCGGTTTAGGTGGCGGCAATGACGAGCGTGAGCAGACTTTAAACCAATTGCTGGTTGAAATGGATGGGTTTGAAGGTAACGAAGGCATTATTGTTATTGCAGCAACAAACCGTCCTGATGTTCTGGACAAGGCTTTATTGCGTCCAGGCCGGTTTGACCGTCAGGTAACGGTTGGACTGCCGGATGTTAAAGGGCGCGAACAGATTCTTGCCGTGCATGTTAAGAAAGTGCCGGTTGCTGATGATGTTGAGGTTAAGTATATCGCTCAAGGTACGCCGGGCTTTTCCGGAGCCGATTTGGCCAATTTAGTCAATGAGGCTGCTTTATTCGCTGCTAGAATGAATAAACGCGTAGTCAACATGGCTGATCTGGAAAAAGCCAAGGATAAATTGATCATGGGCGTTGAAAGAACCTCTATGGTCATGAATGAGAAAGAAAAGAAAATGACTGCTTATCATGAAGCAGGGCATGCAATTGTCGGTAAGCTGGTCCCTGAACATGATCCTGTCTACAAAGTTAGTATTATGCCTAGGGGTCGTGCGTTGGGTATTACCATGTTTTTGCCTGAGCGAGACCAGTACAGCGCCAGCAAACAAAAATTGGATAGCATGATTTCCAGTTTGTACGGTGGACGTATTGCCGAGGAAGTGGTTTTTGGACGGGAACAAGTAAGTACCGGTGCGTCTAACGATATTGAGCGGGCCACTGAGTTGGCTAGAAATATGGTAACTAAATGGGGCTTTTCTCAGCGCTTGGGGCCGTTGTCATACAGCGAAGAAGAAGGCGAAGTATTCTTGGGTCGGTCGGTGACGCAACATAAAACGGTTGCCGAAGAGACTTCTCATACTATTGACGAAGAGATTCGTTCTTTCATTGACCGGAATTATGAGCGTGCTGAAACGATTCTGAAAGAGAATATCGATATTCTTCATGCCATGGCCGAAGCATTGATGAAATATGAAACTATCGACAAATATCAGATTGAAGATTTGATGGCTCGTAAACCTGTAAGGACTCCTCAGGGCTGGGATGATAAACCGCCTTCTTCTCATGGTGATGTTGTAACGGATGAAGTTAAGAATAAGGATGAAGTAAAAAATGAGAAATCAATTGGTGGGACTGCTGAGCAAAGCTGAGGACTTCCTGAATTAACAAAAAGGAGAGGCGTAATGACTCTCCTTTTTTTATGTAATTTATAATTTGCTGCAAGCTGTTATCTTTGGTCTTTTATCTGTTTTGGGTCTTAAAAACAATGACAAGAAAATATTTTGGAACTGATGGCATTAGAGGAAAGGTTGGTGAGTATCCGATAACGGCCGATTTTTTTCTGAAACTAGGGTGGGCCGCTGGTCGAGTGTTTGCAAATGAAGGGCATGATTTTGTCTTGCTTGGCAAAGATACCCGTATTTCGGGTTATATGTTTGAGTCTGCGTTGGAGGCCGGATTGACCGCTGCCGGTGTCAATACTCGCTTGTTAGGGCCTATGCCGACGCCGGGTATAGCCTATTTAACTCGTACCTTAAGGGCGCAGGCCGGTATTGTCATTAGCGCCTCTCATAATCCTTATTATGACAATGGCGTTAAGTTTTTCTCGGTGCAAGGAACGAAATTGCCGGATGAGGTCGAAAAAAAAATAGAGGAATATCTCGACTCGCCGATGACAACAGTAGAGTCGTCGAAATTGGGTAAGGCGAAACGGTTGGTTGATGCCCCTGGTCGCTATATTGAATTTTGCAAGGCCAGCGTGCCAACTCGACTTGATTTTAGCGGCATGAGAATCATAATCGATTGTGCTCATGGCGCGACCTACCATATAGCGCCTCATGTTTTTAGCGAAGTAGGTGCTGAAGTCGTTACGATTGGAGCAGAGCCGGATGGCCTTAATATTAATGAGGAATGTGGAGCTACTAAGCCGGAAAAATTAGCGGCAGCAGTTTTATCTTATCGTGCCGATTTGGGTATTGCCCTGGACGGTGATGGTGATCGGTTAGTGATGGTCGATCATAAAGGCGAAATCGTTGATGGCGACGAGCTTATCTATATTATTGCTAAAGCAAGATTGGATATAGGGTTGATGTCAGGGCCTGTCGTGGGGACTTTAATGTCGAATCTGGGTATGGAGCATGGTCTTAATAAGCTGGGGCTCAGCCTACTTAGGGCTAATGTGGGCGACCGGTACGTCATGGAAATGTTGTTGGAGCACAAAGGGATTTTAGGTGGCGAAAATTCCGGGCATATTATTTGCTTGGATAGAACAACAACGGGCGATGGTATTATTTCTGCTTTGCAGATCATGGCGGAAATGCAAAGTAGCGGAAAAAATTTACATGAATTGAAATCTGGGATGCAAAAATATCCCCAAGTTTTGGTAAACGTCAAAGTTAGCAAAAAAATTAACCCGGATAAAGATGAAAGTATACAAAAGGCGGTGAAAGCAATCGAGAAAAAGCTAGGGGATAGTGGCCGGGTATTGCTTAGAGCTTCAGGAACAGAGCCATTAATTCGGGTAATGGTGGAAGGTCAGCAGGAGGATTTGGTTAAAAATTACGCTCATCAAATAGCTGATGATGTTAAGAAGGCAATGGAAGCTTGAATTAGGCTCTATTAATATATATTATAGATAGTTTGATTCTATGTGAGGAGTGGTGATGCGTCGGTCTCTAGTTGTGGGAAATTGGAAGATGAATGGAACTCTCGCCAGTGCTGAGTTGCTTACAAAAGGTATTATTGCCGGATTAGAGGGAAATAGTGGGGATATCGCAGTGTGTGTGCCTTATGTGCATTTGCCAAAAGTGAGTGAATTAGTTAAAAACACTACATTGGCATTGGGCGCGCAAAATGTTGCAGATAAAGCTTCAGGCGCTTATACCGGAGAAGTTTCGGCAGCGATGCTAAGTGAATTCAGTTGCAAATATGCTCTTGTAGGACATTCCGAAAGACGCAGCTATTATGGCGATACTGATGAATCGGTAGCCGCCCGTTTTTGCCAGGCGCAAGAACAAAATATTATTCCAGTTTTGTGCGTAGGTGAAACGCTGGAGCAACGCGAACAAGATGAGACGTTTGCTGTAATTAATACTCAGCTTGATGCCGTTATCAATTTGGCAGGTATAGCTGCTTTTGGCGCGGCAGTCATTGCCTATGAACCGGTTTGGGCCATAGGGACAGGTAAAACAGCGACTGATGAGCAGGCTCAGGAAGTTCATCGGTACATAAGGCAATACATTGCTGCTAAAGATCAGGCTATTGCCGATAAAATACAAATTTTATACGGCGGTAGCGCCAAGCCTGATAATGCAAAAGGCTTGTTTGCCATGCCGGATATTGACGGCGGTTTAATTGGTGGGGCTTCGTTGGATGCGGAATCCTTTTTAAAGATTTATCATTCAATTTAGAGTAATTTAGACGTTATTATGTATCAGGTAATTATTGTTGTTCATGTGCTGTTGGGTTTAGGGGTTGTTGGATTGGTCTTAATGCAACAAGGCAAAGGGGCCGATGCGGGCGCAGCTTTTGGCACAGGATCTTCGGGTTCTGTTTTTGGAGCTCAGGGTGCAGCATCTTTCCTGTCTCGAGCTACAGCAATCCTAGCAACTTTGTTTTTTATGACCAGCTTGGGTCTTGCAGTGTTAAACGGTAAACAAGGTGCAGCTTACGACTTAATGAACGCCCCCAGAACTGAACAGGATACGCTCGGTATTCCTGATGTGGATGGTGCAAAAGAAGCCGGTAGCGCTTCTCCTAAGACTGACCTGAAATCTGAAGATGTGCCTGTTGCTACGCCAGCGGCTCCCAGTGCTGAGCAGCCAGTTGAAAAAAAGTAATAAATATTGTTTATGAGACAAGCAATACACTGCTTAAATAAACAGAATAGCATGTTTTAGATAGTATCTTTGCAAGCAAGTTTTAGCCGATGTGGTGAAATTGGTAGACACGCCATCTTGAGGGGGTGGTAACGCAAGTTGTGCCGGTTCAAATCCGGCCATCGGCACCAAATATACCCTGCTAGGGATTTTCTCTAGTGGGGTGTTTTTTTGTTTGCCCCAACGAAAATGAAGAAGTAAGTTTCTAGATTAGAACTCCGATGCAAAAAAATAATTAGACTATACTTAAGCACTTAAATGTAGAGCGTTGCATGTTCATACAAAGTTTTGCTTTTAAAATTAGAGATTAATGGAGAAAACAATGGCAAGTATTCTTGCAGTTGACGATTCGGCTTCAATGAGAAAAATGGTTTCATTTACTTTAAGAGCTGCTGGATACGATGTCGAAGAGGCAGTGGATGGAGTGGATGCTTTAGAGAAAGCACAGGCTAGGAAATTTGACTGCGTCGTAACTGATGTCAACATGCCAAATAAAGACGGCATTACTTTAATTAGAGATTTACGGGCACTCCCGGATTACAAATTTATTCCTATGTTGATGCTTACGACCGAGTCAGGGATTGAGAAAAAGCAAGAAGGTAAAGCCGCAGGCGCAACAGGATGGATGGTTAAGCCTTTCAATCCTGATCAATTATTAAAGACATTGCTAAAAGTTTTGGGTTAGCTAGTGTTTTGAGCATATGCAGGATAAGCCAATGACATGTCCAGTCCCTACTGCTCTTTATTTTAAGTGTTAGAACCAATCATGACTTGCATAATTGTTTGCCTAAGCGGAAAGAAATAAAGAAAGTTTTTGGGTAGCATTAATCTTGTTTAAATGAATTTAGACGCACACAGGTAAGTCTATGTCTATTGATATGTCACAATTCCATCAAGTCTTTTTTGAAGAATGCTTCGAAGGACTGGAAGCAATGGAGTCTGGATTGTTAACTCTCGATATGGGGGATATTGATTCGGAAGTAATCAATACTATTTTCAGGGGGGCGCATTCAATAAAAGGCGGCAGTGGAACTTTTGGTTTTACCGTCGTTGCCGAATATACCCATATTATGGAAACTCTGCTTGATGAAATGCGGGATGGGCGTAGAAAGGTAACTCAGCCGGCAGTCGATGTTTTGCTTGGATCTGTTGATTGTCTCAGAGAGATGTTGACTGCGATTCAGAATGAACGGGCTGTCAATAGCGCCAGTGTCGAAAAGCACAAGGCAGCTTTGGAGGTTGTGCTAAATGGTGGTTCGGTACCAGTGAAACCACCGTTTCCTGATGAACAGCAAATAACAAGTGAAGAGATTCCTGTTAATGACTCTCCTGATATTGATGAAGAAGAATTCACTGCATTTGAAGAGCAGGGCTGGAAAATAGCTTTTTGTCCTTATCTGGATTTGCTTAAAACCGGTAATGACCCGGTAAGATTATTTCGAGAATTGAATGAACTGGGCGAATTGACAACCGTTGCTAATATTCAGGATGTTCCTGGTTTTTATGAATTAGATCCAGAGGAGTGCAATATTTCTTGGGATTTAAAAGTTGTCGGAGATATTTCTGATGATGAAATAAGAGAAATATTCAATTGGGTTGAAGGCGACTGTGAAATGGACATTCAGCCTCTTACCAAAACCATCAAATTACCTCCCGTAGTAAAAGAAGCCGATCCCGAACCAATCTCAGCAGACGTTTCGCCTAACGATCTTGCTCCAAAATCCGCTGAGATCAAACCTAAGCCTATTACGGAAACCAAAAAGGCTGATTCTCAAGATTCAGATAACGAAGTGGCAAAAACCACAGCTAAAGCCAGCTCAATTCGGGTAGATACTGACAAAATCGATACATTAATCAATATGGTTGGTGAAGTTGTGATAACGCAATCCATGCTGGGTTTAGTCGGTGAAAACTTTACCATGGATAAAGTTGGTCAGCTTAAAAGAGGGCTTGCCCAGCTAGAGCGTCATACGCGTGATTTACAACAAAGCGTCATGAATATTCGGATGCTCCCTATTAGCTTCGTTTTTAGTCGCTTTCCACGTTTAGTGCATGATATCAGTAGTAAATTAGATAAAAAAATTGTATTGAAACTTGTTGGGGAAAATACCGAAGTTGATAAAGCTGTCGTTGAGCTGATCAATGATCCATTGGTTCATTTAATCAGGAATAGTCTGGATCACGGTATAGAGATGCCTGCGGATAGAGTTGCAGCAGGTAAGCCTGAAACAGGAACCATAGAGTTGAGGGCGTATCATCGCGGTGGACACATTGTCATAGAAATAATTGATGACGGTCGCGGATTAAATAAAGATAAATTGCTGGCAAAGGCTATAGAAAAAGGATTGATTGAAGAAAATAATCTTCTTACCGAAAAACAGATATTTGAGCTCATCTTTATGCCGGGTTTTTCTACGGCTGAACAGCTCACTGATATTTCCGGTCGCGGTGTAGGCATGGATGTTGTAAGAAGAAATATTCAGTCTTTAGGTGGCAATATAGAAATTATTTCGGAATTGGGCAAAGGAACAACCATAGCAATCCATTTGCCATTAACGCTGGCAATTCTTGACGGTCAATCTGTTGCCGTGGGCGATGAGACATACATCGTGCCGTTAGTTTCCATTATTGAGTCAATTAATATTACTGAAAGGATGCTGAACAAGGTTGCAGGTAAAGGGGAGACCTTCCGCTTACGAAATGAATATCTACCTGTTATTAGAATGCGCAATATTTTTAATGTTCATTCGGGCAACCCGACCAAGTCGAAAGAAGGAGTTCTTGTGGTCGTTGAGGGGCAGGGTGATCTGTGTTGCTTACTGGTAGATGAGTTATTGGGCCAACAACAGGTAGTTATTAAATCGTTGGAAGCGAATTACCGGCGAGTAGAGGGCGTTTCAGGTGCAACCATTTTGGGCGACGGTTCTGTTGCATTGATTCTAGATGTTCCGGGGTTAGTGCGTTTTTCAACTCGCTGAATATATAATAAAAAAATAATAAAGATAGATATGGCAACAGAAGCTGAAAAAAAAGATATCGATCAATATCACTATAGTAGAAACCTTGATAATGCTGTGCAGTATCTGAGTTTTGCTTTAGGAAAAGAAGAATATGGGGTTGATATTCTTCGCGTGCAGGAAATACGAAGCTGGGAGCCTGTTTCCAGAATACCCAATGTGCCCTGCTATGAAAAAGGTGTCGTTAACTTACGCGGATCTATTGTGCCGATTCTCGATTTGAGAGAAAGGTTTAATTTGAGTCAAGCCGAATACACGCCGTTGACAGTGGTTGTCGTACTGCAAACCGGCGATGCCAATAAAACGCGCATAATGGGGATTGTTGTTGACTCAGTCTCTGATGTAATTAGCGTGGATAAAACCGAAATTCAAAGTGCTCCAGACTTTGGAGCTAAAGTAAGCAATGAGTTTATTAACGGCTTGGTATCGGTTAATGACCGAATGGTAATGTTGCTTGATGTGGACAAATTACTAAAGCTGGAAGAGCTTGATCAAGATGAAAATTAATGGTTTCCAAGTGCTCTGTGTGGGTAAATATATTTGGCATGGCTTAAGGGGTAAGGTCGCGTGAAGATTAATATGCCGGTAACTAATAATGAGATTATTCTAAAAAAGGGTACCATCTTAGTTTCAAGAACCGACTTGATGGGGCGTATCACTTACGTCAATGATGCCTTTGTTGAAACAAGCGGATTTACCCGTGATGAGTTAATGGGACAGGAACATAATATCGTCCGTCATCCTGACATGCCTGCTGAGGCTTATGAAGACTTATGGGTAACCTTAAAGCAGCTCAGACCCTGGCAGGGATTGGTGAAGAATAGGTGTAAAAACGGCGACCATTACTGGGTTGAGGCAAATGCCATGCCGTTGTTTAAAGATGGAAAAGTTTATGAATACCTGTCTGTTCGCCATCCACCAAAGCGGGATGTGATTCCTGCGACTGAACAGCTGTATAAGAAAATTAATGCCGGTAAAGTAAAGTTAAAGCCGACCGGTTTGGCGACAATGGCTAAATCAATTAGCGAAGTTGCAATAGCGAAAAAAAATGCTTTTGCAGTGTCCGCCTTTTTGCTCCCGATCTTTTTTCTGATATATCGATTGTACCTGACGCAGGAGTATGCTTTGTTAGCAGGCGTTGCTCTGTTAGCCGCAATGGCATCAGCGCTCAGTATCAATATGACCAAGGTAATAACCGATACGCTGGAAACAGCGATTACTATCTGCTACCGGTTGAGCAGTGGCAGTTTCGGAAATAAGGTAGACCTGAAGCGGGAAGACCAGTTAGGCGATTTCCTGCGCGGCTTGTACTGTATGGAGGTGAAGTTGGGTTTGGATTTGGCTGATTTCAAGCAAGGTCTAGCAGAATCTAAACGGATTACTCAGGCTCTGGACAATGTTCAATCCCCTGTTATGGTGGCGAACAAGAATTTTGAAATTATTTATATGAATGATAGCGTTCATAAGATGTTCAAGGCAGCAGAAAGCGATCTTCGCAGTCAGTTACCTCATTTCTCCACCGATAAATTGATGGGCTCAAATGTTGATTTATACCACGCCAATATTAAAAGTGGGCTATTAGAAAAATCACAAGAGTCAATTAGATCGCAACTAATCATTGGCGGCCGACATATGAGTATTATCGCTAGTCCTGTTAATAGCGATGGTGAGCGTATCGGTTATGTCGCTGAATGGCAGGATAGAACCCACGAAGTTTTAATTGAGCAGGAAATTGATCAATTGGTGCAAGGCGTTAAAGCCGGTGATTTAAGTGCGCGCATAAAATTAACTGACAAACAGGGGTTTGCTAAAGTACTGTCTGCTGGCATCAATGAATTAACAGATGTTATTGAATGCGTTTTTAATGATATTAACCGAGTGATGGAAAACATGGCTGAGGGCGATCTAACCACAGCCATTACCAATGAATATGAAGGCGTTTACGCCGAATGCAAGAATAATATTAATAGCACTTTAGCGAAGCTTAGTGAATTTATCATTCAAATCAGGGATGCCGCTGATTTTATAGATAGTTCGTCGCAGGAAATGGCCAGCGGTAATAACAACCTGTCACATCGAGCTGAACAACAGGCCGCCAGCCTTGAAGAGACTGCTGCTAGCATGGAAGAGCTTGCCAGTACTGTTAAAAATAATGCGCAGAATACGGTTCAAGCGACTGAAATGGTTAATTCAGCAAGCCAATTAGCACAAAAAGGCGGTGGGGTAGTTAATTCGGCCATTGTTGCAATGCAGGAAATTAACGAGAGCAGTAATAAAATCGCCGAGATTATTGGCGTAATTGATGAAATTGCCTTCCAAACTAACTTGTTGGCTTTAAACGCGTCTGTAGAAGCCGCCAGGGCGGGAGAGCAGGGGCGTGGATTCTCGGTGGTTGCAACAGAGGTTCGTAATCTGGCCCAACGAAGCGCAACCGCGGCACAGCAAAGTAATGAACTAATCCAGAATAGTGTACAGAAAGTTCGTGCAGGAACGGCGTTTGTTAATGAGACAGGCGCGGCACTCACTGAAATTGTCGAAAGTGTTGCAAAAGTTGGCGATATCGTTACGCATATTGCCAATGCCAGCTCGGAGCAATCAGCCGGTATTGAGCAAGTTAATCAAGCGGTTTCTCAAATGGATGATATTACTCAGCAAAATGCAGCTTTAGCCGAACAAGCGGCAGCGGGCAGCATCGCCATGAGTGAGCAGTCTACCAACATGTCCAAACTGCTTAGCTTTTTCAGGGTCAATTCAAAGACTGCTTCAGCAACGGCTAGGCCAGTTGCGCATAATAAAGGGGCTGTAACGCCGATAAGAGCGGCAGCTAAAAAACCTGTTGTTCCTGTTTTATCACCAGTTAAGCCCAAAATCGATAGCAGCGACGAATGGGAAGAGTTTTAAGATGTTTAAGACTACAAACTATATAACCGACAGGGAGCTATAACAATGGCAACAGATGTGCAGTCAAATAATAGTCGGGTAGAGCAATTTCTTACCTTTGAGCTTGCAGGTGAAGCGTATGGAGTTGAGATTTTAAAAGTACAAGAGATTCGTGGCTGGGAAGCCGTTCGCGTGATACCGAATACGCCGGCTTTCGTTAAGGGCGTGTTAAATTTACGCGGGTCCGTTGTGCCTATCATAGATCTACGGGAGCGGTTTTCTCTGGAGCATTCCGATTATTCGCCCAAAACGGTAGTCATTGTGCTTTGCGTTGAACATGGTGCAAACCAGTTTGTAATGGGCATAGTGGCTGATGCGGTTTCCGACGTGTTGGATATTAATTTAGAAGACGTTAAAAGAGTGCCAAATTTCGGATCAAAAATAGATACGCGTTACATGCGAGGCATGTATGTGTATAAGAAAAAAATGATTATGCTCTTGGACGTTGATAAATTGCTCAATCCTGATGAGGTTGAGGGTATTGAAAGTTTGGTGTGACAGGTGAGAATTGTTGCAATAATTAATCAGAAAGGCGGTGTTGGAAAAACGACTACTACGGCAAATTTATGCCATGCAATTGCAGAATCGGGTTCAAAAGTTACCGTTATTGATCTTGATCCGCAAGGCCACTTAGCCGTTTCTTTAGGCATTACGGCGCGGGATATTGGCGGCATTGATGAAGCTATGTTGAAAGAGAAAAAAGTTCAGCAGCAGCTTATCGCCGTCAGGGATAATCTGCAATTAGTTGCGGCAGGAGCAAAACTTAAAGATGTTGAGCAACTGACTAGCAACAATTCACCTCGCGGTATTTTATTAAGAGACGCCTTACATGGAAGCCTTAATGATCAGGACTTTGTCTTTATTGATTGCCCGCCATCTTCAGGGTTGCTGGTTGCGAATGCATTGATTGCAGCAGACGAAATTTTAATTCCTATGGCCAGTGATTTTCTTGCCTTGCAAGGATTATCCCATCTGATGGGTACGATTAAGAGGTTTGAGAAGGCTTTGCAGCGGAAATATAAAACATTATTAGTTATGTCACGATATTCACCTAATAGAAGAATATCGGGTCAGGTATTAAATGTTTTACTGACCCATTTCCCTAATCAAATATTAGCAACAGTTATTAGAGAAACGGCATTGCTTGCAGAATGTCCCAGCTTTGGTAAAACAATTTTAGAATATAGCCCGAAAAGTCGTTCGGCAAGGGATTTTCGTAGCCTTGCTCATGATTTTCTTGAAAGCAAGGTGATGTATGTCAACAAATGAAGAAAACGATTTAATCGGATACGATCCTCTGGAATGGATGGATGGCGAAACCGTTCAAGATGAAGATCATTTGATTACGGATGATTTGATAGGAAATGCTGATGAAAATCCAATTTCAAATATAAATGAAGAGGATGAATTAGTAACAGATACAGTAGAAGGCGACAATAGTCGTGTTTTGATAGAAGAAATAGCTGACGATTACTCTGCTGACGCAATAGATAGGGTAATGCAGGAAGCAATTGTTGAAGATACTGCATCAGAAGAAGCGCAGGGTTCACTGGTTGATTTAGACGCTACGTTAACTATTCAGAATGTCGGCAAGTTACATGAAAAGCTGAAAAATTCATTGGCCATCCACGATGAAATTGAAATAAATGCATCTGATGTATCATCAATAGATACAGCCACCTTACAACTGCTCGTTTCATTAAAAAAAGATGCAGTTAAGCTGCAAAAGAAAGTAACCATTATTTATCCTTCCCCACGGTTTGTTGAGTCTGCCCATTTGCTCGGTTTATTGGATGTGCTGGACGTTCATGAAGCGTAACTAACTAACGGGAAGTAGTTTAAAGATGGCTATTGTTGAGAAAGTTCGCGAATTTAAATTCACTGCGGATGACTTTAATTTTTTGAGAAAATTGTCTAATGAACATTCAGGTATTCAGGTTCCTGATGAAAGATTTGATATGTTTTACTCCCGGTTGTCCAAACGGGTAAGGAAGCTTGGACTTGCCGATTTTAAAGAGTACTGTCAATATCTTAAAGATCACCCGGACCACGAGTTTACTGAATTTATAAATGCCATAACAACAAACTTAACCGCTTTCTTTAGGGAAGTGCATCATTTTGATTATGTTCGTGATGTTGTTATTCCGGAACTTTTAATTAGAAATAAAAACTCTCGAAAAATCAGGGTGTGGTCCGCTGGCTGCTCTACTGGCGAAGAGCCCTACTCGTTAGCGATTACTTTATTGGAAAATGTCCCAGCCGACTGGGACATTAAGATATTGGCAACTGATTTGGATACTAATGTTTTAAAAACAGCCTCAGAAGGTATCTATACGGAAGACCGCGTCAGTGATTTGCCGGAAGATGTTCTTAAAAGATGGTTTATGCGGGGTAAATCATCGCAATCCGGCCAAGTCAAAGTAAGAGCTCAATTGCAGCAAGTAATTCAGTTTAAGAAGTTGAACCTAATGCAAGATTGGCCAATGAAATGTCATTTTGACCTTATTTTCTGTCGTAACGTCCTTATTTATTTTGATCGTGAAACTAAAACATTACTTGCTCAAAGATACGCTCAAATGCTGTCCAGCAAATCATGGTTATTTATAGGGCATTCAGAATCATTAAATCAGCTCTCAAATGAATTTGAGTTGGTTGCATGCACCAGCTACAGGAAAATTTCATAAATATCCATGAGTGCTAGCAATGGTATTGGCCTACCCTCTATCGACGGTTTTGACCACATTAACAGGTATTTGGACAAAGAGCGTGGCGTAATTGCCGCAAAAATTTTGCCCGGTGAATATTATGTAACTCAAGATGATGAATTGATTACGACCGTATTAGGATCTTGCATATCAGCCTGTATCAGGGATAAGGCGCTGGGTTTAGGAGGAATGAATCATTTTATGTTGCCGGAAACCACAGCCCATAAGCTGAAGCAGGGCAATGAAGCTGTTGTCGGCAATGCGACCCGTTACGGAAATTACGCCATGGAACATTTAATCAATACCATATTGACAAATGGCGGCAAAAGAAAAAACCTGGAAGTAAAAGTATTCGGCGGCGGTAAAATTATTCCTACCATGACAGACGTCGGTCTTAAAAATATTGATTTTATCTTGGAATATATCGATACAGAAGGGTTGACTTTATTATCTCAGGATTTAGGCGATATTTATCCTAGAAAGATAATCTATTTTCCCAAAACAGGGAAAGTTGGAATGAAAAAAATTAACCATTTACATAATGATACAATTATAAGAAGAGAGCGACAGTATTTTAACGATATTAAAAATGCACCTGTTGAAGGCGACGTTGAGCTTTTTTAAGAGAATACAATGAATAAAATACGTGTATTAATTATTGATGATTCATTGTTAATCCGAAAGGTACTGACTGAGATTTTAAATTCATCTCCAGATATTGAGGTAGTTGGCACCGCAGAAGATCCTCTTATTGCCAGAGAGATGATTAAACAATTAAATCCGGATGTATTAACGCTGGATATTGAAATGCCACGGATGGACGGAATAACTTTTCTGCGTAACCTGATGCGGCTCCGACCCATGCCGGTTGTGATGATTTCAGCGCTCACAGAAAGCAATGCGGAAGTGACTTTAACTGCTCTGGAGCTGGGGGCTGTGGACTTTATAGCTAAACCTACAATGGATGTAGAAAATGCATTGAATGACTACGCCGAAGACATAATTGCTAAGGTAATAGTAGCATCACAAGCTAATATCAGACGACTTGCATGATAATGGTTAAAGCTATAAATCTGAATTAGTATGTTGCAGGGAAATCTGTAATTATCAGGCGAAAAAATTTAATTAATTTGGTAATGATGTAACCGTTTAAAGTTAAGTGGTTACATCAATATTACAAATACACCTTATTGATGGTGATGATAGGCTTCTTTTAGAGTGAATTTATGGATAAGATACGCGTATTGATTATTGATGATTCAGCATTAATCAGGAAAATACTGACTGAAGTTTTAAACTCGTCACCTGACATTGAGGTAGTTGGTGCGGCAGCAGATCCTCTTATTGCCAGAGAGATGATTAAACAACTAAATCCGGATGTATTGACGCTGGATATTGAAATGCCTCACATGGATGGGATAACTTTCTTAAGTAACTTGATGCGCTTAAGACCAACGCCTGTTGTGATGATCTCTACACTGACCGAACATGGTGCAGAAGCGACTTTAAATGCTTTGGCACTAGGTGCTGTAGATTTTATTGCCAAGCCCAAAGTTGATGTTGTTCATACTCTGAATGAATATGCCGAGGAAATTATTTCCAAGGTCAAAGTTGCGGCACAAGCTAGAGTAGGAAATAGTTGCACTAGAGCAATCAAATCCAAACATCCTGCGACATCTGCTCATGATATTCCGGAAAAACATTCAGTCGATGTTATTCTGAAAGCAAACCCGATAAAAACGCATATTAGTCCCACCAACAAAATAATTGCTATAGGCGCCTCAACAGGTGGAACAGAAGCGATTAAAACTGTAGTTAAAGGATTCCCATCTGATACCCCTCCTATTTTAATAACGCAGCACTTACCTGCTGCATTTAGTGAGTCATTCGTTCGGCATATTGACCTTGCAACAGAAATGTCGGCTTCTATTCCTAAACATGGACAGATAGTTGAATCAGGTCATATTTATCTTTCGCCTGGAGACAGGCACATGCTGGTAATTAGGGAAGGTGGTAAATATGTTATCCATTTGAGTGATGGTCTCCCTGTTAATCGCCATAAACCTGCTGTTGATGTTTTGTTTCGTTCAGTCTCTCAATGTGCAGGTGCTAATGCCATTGGTGTGTTATTAACTGGTATGGGTGCTGACGGAGCAATGGGCATGAAGGAAATGCACGATGCGGGCGCTAAAACAGTTATTCAGGATGAGCAATCCAGTGTGGTTTGGGGTATGCCGGGGGCCGCCTTTAAGTTGGGATGCACTGACCATGTGGTATCGTTAGAAGAAGTTTCACATAAAGTTTTAAGCTTGGTTAAACTTGGTAGTACTAGCAAGGTTGTTTAATTCTATACGCCTTTCTCGGATGTGGTTGGCAGCGTTTTCTTATATGGATATATTCCATAAGAACTTACCATTGCAGAATAGGTAATGATTTGTGCCAGATGCAGAATTTAAAATGTTATTTTTACGCTGTGTAATTAAATATGACTAATCAGACTAAATCACAATTTATTGCGGTAGCTTCTATTACCTCGGAGTTAAGTGCCGTCATGGTGGTAGCCAAGGAAATTTCATTAGCGGCGGCCAATGCCAAGGCTATTGCATTTAGGGCGGGGGATAAAGCAAAAGGGTTTCAGCCGATTACTGACTTTATTAATGAATTGGCTAAGGAAACAATCGAGCTGGTTACTAATATCAATATTTATGCATTGGTATTATATCGATTGACCGTCGATGAGTTCCAAAGAACAGCGGCTTACAATAAATTCGAGTTGGCAGCAAAAATGGCTGAAGGTGCTACTTATGCCAAATCAATGCAGGAGCCAGTAGATCATGCAAAGCAATCAATGCAAGATTGCCAACGGCAGTTTAAGCGCGATGTCTCCCAACTGCTAGGTCAGCTTGAAGCGGTGATGCATCATGCACGAGCCGCACGGGTTATTGCTGCAAACTCAAGAATTGAGGCATCACAAGCGGGTGAATATTTGCAGAGCCTGCAAGCCGTCGCCGAAAGTGTGGATAAAGCCGCACACACCATTCATGATAATGTGCAGCGTTGCAGAATCGCATTATCCGTTTATCGCAATAGTTGAATAGCTGAGGCATTGTTTTTTCATGAAAATGACCAAGATATATGAAGGATCGCACCAATGGATTATGTTTGGAAGGGATGAGGATAAGCCGAGTAATATAATCGATACCAACCAATATGTGGTCCGTACGCCTAACCGTTGCCTGCTGTTGGATCCCGGTGGTGCCGAGTTGTTTGCCCCAATGATGGCGGCAGTGCTGCATCATGCTCCTGTGGATCAAATAACGGATCTGTTCGCCTCGCATCAGGACCCTGACGTGATTTCATCGCTGGGCTTGTGGGATCAGGCATTAACCAATGCCAAGCTCCATGCCCCGGCTATTTGGGAGGGTTTTTTGCGGCATTACAGCTGTGAATCAATAGAATATATGCCTATCCCGGATAACGGCGGAACCATCAAATTGGAGTCTGTAGAATTGCAGCTTATTCCCGCCCATTATTTGCACTCGTCCGGTAATTTTCATGTCTATGATCCACAAGCCAAAATTCTGATGTCGGGTGACGTCGGCGCTGCTATCGAAGGACCTGATGCTCCTTTGTTTGTAGACAATTTTTCTGCGCATGTCGAAAAAATGCGTTATTGGCATCAACGTTGGATGCCATCAAATCAGGCAAAAAGGGTCTGGATTGAACGGGTAAGAAACCTTGATATTGATATCCTGGCTCCACAGCATGGGCGGATGTTTAAAGGTGATGATGTCAAACGTTTTTTGGACTGGTTTGATGCTTTACAGGTAGGTATTGCCGTTTAATCGTTTTAAAAGCTGACCCGGTGCATTTGAAGAATTAAAGAAAGCCTTATCGGTTTATTGGCTTATAGTAAGAATTGGCCACCTTTATTAAAGGCGATATTAATTTAGTGCCCTTGAAATAATAAAAACTTCATAAGCTTACATTAGATGCTGTTTATGCACAGATTGGTTTTTGTGGTAATGAATTTGTAATAAATGCTGAATTTCAGCTTGAGGAAACTCTGTGAATTGGTTGTTAGTGATTATAAGTCAATGATTATTATAGGCAATAATAATGTTGTATAAAAAAACTACAATCTAACAAAGAAGCAGGTTTTATCGCATCTAAACGCTGCTTTTTATAGCTTATGCACAGAGTTATGCACAGGAATTGTGGAAAAAATTGTAAGTGCTTGATTATTGAATTTGATTACTGAGGTCAGGGGAAAACTTAAAAAAGGCAATAGATAATTTAAGTTTTTCCTTTCATGAGCAGCCTCATCCTTTTAGGATCAATACGGATTGCTATCTAAGGCTGTTGGACAGATCCAAACAATAGTAACGCATAAAGAGTTAATAAAACCCTCTATCCGATAAGGCTGAGCTGGAAACTATCCTAAAAATTATGTCTCAAAGACAAATCCGTCCTCAAATACTCAAGTCGTTTCGCGTTCTTTTCTTAATGAATCAATTCCAAGATTGGCCAGCTCATCCGCTCTATCATTTTCGGTATGACCTGAATGGCCCTTTACCCAAAACCACTCGATATTGTGCCGTTGAATGGCGGCATCCAATCTGCGCCATAAATCTTCATTTTTAACTGGTGTGTTGGCGGCTGTTTTCCAGCCGCGTTTTTTCCAGTTGCTTATCCATTCGGTTATGCCATCTCGCGATCTTGGTGCCAATTAATTTTGTAGACATTAAGTGAGGCGGTGTTTAAGTTTTTAATTTTTAATGGTAATATTTCTTATTCTACTGCCTTATCGAAAAAAAGTTAATCTACAGTAGATAAAATTATCAAACACAAAAATAATGATTGCAATCGATTGTAATAAGTAACCATAGGAAATCCACATAGATGGCAAAATTTTATGTTGTATGGCATGGACGAAAGACAGGAATTTACAATACTTGGGAAGAATGCAAAGCCCAAGTTGATGGAATTTCTGGAGCCAGATTTAAATCATTCGGCTCTAAACAAGAGGCAGAGGCTGAGTTTGCCAAAGAAAACCCCAGCAGATTATTTAAGTCAAATACAGATACAGTTGTTACTAAAAATTATAAGTCACAAAAAACAGTTAAACTTCGACAAACAGCTACTCAAAAAACTGTTGACATCGATCTCAGTAGAGCCGATGTTTCTGTGTTTTCTGATGGTGGTTGCCTAAAAAACCCAGGAGGAGATGCAGGCTCGGGCATAGCGGTTTACCGGAAAGGGGTGCTAGATGAACTCTGGTATGGTATGTATTTACCAGAAGGCACAAATAATATCGCTGAACTCAATGCGTTGTATAAAGCGCTAGTTGTGGCCAAAGAATCATTAGCTGCCAACCAGTCCTCCCAAGTGTTTACCGACTCAAAATATTCACTACAGGCTGTGACACAATGGGCTAATAACTGGAAGAAAAACGGGTGGCGTACTAAAACAGGACCAGTGAAAAACCAAGAATTAGTCGAGAAATGCTTCGATCTCTACCTCTCCCTCAATAGCAAGGTGAAGGTGTATTATGTGCCAGGACATACTGATGTTGAAGGAAATGAACTGGCTGATCGTATGGCTACTTTGGCCATTAGACGCTGTGAAGTCGAATTTATCCGCTATACCGAGTATAAAACCGTGGCGGAAGTTTTATCAGTAAACTGGACTCCCAAGATATTGGAACCCTGAGCGGATAAATTAACTGGATTGTTTATTTCTTATCCGTAGGCTGTCTTCTCAAGCCGGAATCCAAAAAGCTAGGAATTGTATTATCTTTCAGGTAGTTAATTTTAGATGGCCTAGTCTGGCTGTCCACCTTAAAATCTGCTGGCGGCCTTACGTGAGTATGTTGCCACACGTCAGCTATACTGTCAGCGGCAGCAGTGAATCGAACTGAGGCAATCAATACAACGTAAATAATGTATACATTAATTTACATATTGACTCATGCCCGACAACCCTCATTGTGTCGTGTAAATAAAAGTCTATTATTATTTTATTTACATCATGTTAATATTTCTCTAAAAATTTAATTTACACATTATGTGAGTACAATCATGAAAGGTCAAAATGTCGGATACGTCAGAGTGTCATCAACATCACAAAATACTGAACGTCAGCTGGTAGATGTCCAGCTAGATTCGACATTCACGGACACAGCCAGTGGAAAGAATAGAAACAGACCCGAACTAACAAGGTGCCTCAATCATCTCAGAGAATATGATGTTTTACATGTCCATTCAATTGATAGGCTTGCACGAAATCTTAAGGATCTTCAAGAAATAATAGAGACACTTACGAATAAAGGAGTAACAGTTAAGTTTTACAAAGAGCATTTGGTATTTGAAGCATCGATCTCATCACCTATGCAAACACTAATGCTTCAAATGCTGGGTGCTTTTGCTGAATTCGAACGGACATTAATAAGAGAGCGTCAGAGAGAAGGTATTGAAGCAGCGAAAGCCCAAGGTAAGAAGTTGGGCGCACCTCCTAAATTAACAGCGGACCAGATAGCTGCAATAAAAGTGAGTATTGGGAAAGGTGAGGATAAAAGCAAAGTGGCGAAACAATTCAATATCAGTCGACCAACTTTATACAAGCTTATTGCAGCGTAAGTACTGAACCTGCAAGCTGGAAATTAGGTGGAGTAAAATAAAGATGCCAAACAGGATGGTAAATTTCCATGTGACTCTTACCGAACTTTTACCAATTCTCGTCAATCTTTGATGCGCACGGGATTGGTATCGCTAATAAGTCATCGATACTTTATTGATAGTAACATTGTTTGTGTGCGACATTCGCCTTTAATGAAAGGCTTCTTCGGTTGGCCCTGTCAATCAAGTTGAGCTCATTATAGCAATGGCCAACGTTTTGGCACGGTCTGGGCCGAACTGGAATTTTCAACGACGCGCTCAACACTGATCGCTTCGCTCTTTGGTAAAGCTTGGAGATAAGGTGCTAATCTCAGGCAAATATCATGGGGTGGTGATTGTGGACATTGATGGCAATAGGTACTCAGAATCAAAGTCAAATTAAAAGTGCAGGATTCGTATCGACTTTTAGTGGCATTAGTTCAGACTTAGCCCGACACCGTTCTTGAAAGACAGTGAGTTACTGGTGAGTTAGCCTAGAACACCGCTATGTATCTAAGAAAATGCTGCTATAGACATTTCACGCACACCAGCTCCCGCCAATTTGTCGTATAACGCTGTGAAATTCGTTCCGACTTGGCTTTCCAGGTTTTATCAAAGCCCGTGGCGGCCAATGAGATCGCCTTGGGGAAACGCCGGTTGATCTGATCCACGACTGTCATCAACTGATCGCCACCGGTTCGATGATCGCCTATCGCAAATAAATCGAACTGACCCGGCTGGTTTTCAGGCTGGATGTGGCTCAGTTGCACGCCGCACTTCTGGTAGTGGTAGCCCGGCTTGAAAATCTCCTTCAGTAAGCGGTTGGCGGCGCTGATGATCACGCGGCTGTCCTGGGTGGCCGAAGACAGCGCCATGCCCGCTGAGCGTTGATAGTGCGGCTCCTGCGGATTAAAGGGGCTGGTCCGGATAAACACGCTGAGGTGGCCGGCAACGGAGTGCTGATGCCTGAGCTTTTCCGCCGCCCGGCTGCCATACTCGGCCAAGGCTTGCGCTAACTCGCTGTAATCAGTCAATCGACGGCTAAAACTGCGCGAGCAGACAATCTGCTGTTTGTCCGGCGCACTTTCTTCCAGTTCCAGACACGGGATGCCGTTCAATTCCATGACCGTGCGGGCGACTACGATGTTAAATTGTCTTTGAATATTGTGAGGTGACTGCGTCGCCAAATCCCACACCGTGGCAATGCCCAGCTGGTTTAAGCGCTCAGCATAGCGGGAACCGATGCCCCAGACTTCGCCGACCGGCACGATCTTCATCAGCTTTTCTCGGCGCACCGGGTCTGACACATCCAGTACGCCGCCGGTCTGCGGCCAACGCTTGGCGGCGAAATTGGCCAGCTTGGCCAAGGTCTTTGTCGGCCCCAGGCCCACGCAGACCGGTATGCCGGTGGTTCGGAAAACGGTTTTTCTGATGCGCTGGCCGTAAGCCACTGGATCGTGATGGCCTACGCCGGTCAAGTCCAGAAACGCCTCGTCAATGGAATACACTTCCAGGCTGGGAGCGAACTCTTCCAGAACCGACATCACTCGAGCCGACATATCGGCGTAAAGACTGTAGTTGGATGAAAACAGCTGAATGTTGTGTTGGTTGACCAGCTGCTGGATTTGAAACAGCGGTATGCCCATCTTGATGCCCAGATCTTTCACTTCCTGGCTGCGGGCGACGATACAGCCATCGTTGTTACTGAGCACGGCCACCGGTTTGCCGATCAGGTCGGGCCGGAACACGCGTTCGCAACTGACATAAAAATTATTGCAGTCGACCAGGGCGATCAGGGGTGGCATCACAGCGGATGGATGACGTTGGTGACGACGCCCCAGATCACCAGTTCCAGGTCATCGTGAATAACCATATCGGGATAAGCCGGGTTTTCCGCCTTGAGCTGCCAGCGCTCGCCGTCTTTGGCCAGGCGCTTAACCGTCAATTCGCCGTTCAACGCGCAGATCACGATGTGGCCCGGCATTGGATCCATGGAGCGGTCCACGACCAGAATATCGTTGTGATGGATGCCGGCGCCGAGCATCGATTCCCCCTGCGCCCGCGCGAAAAACGTCGCGGCCGGTTTCTTGATCAGCAGTTCATTCAGGTCCAGGGTTTTCTCGATGTAATCGTCGGCGGGCGACGGGAAGCCGGCAGCGACTTTGCCGGTAAATAACGGCAGCAGCACCTGTCGCCGTAGCGGAGCCAGCCGCCAGAGGTCCATCGGAAAGTGGTGAGTCAGCCATTGATCCATCATACGCTCCAAAAAAGGGGATTATTCTTGTTCTATTTGTGTTCTCTTTTTAGGGCATTCTAGGCGGTTTACGGTAAACTGACAAAAAATAAATGAAAGGAGCAGTATGAATTCATTAACGAGAAGGCAGCGGGAAATCTTTGCTTTTCTGCGCGACAACTACGAAAGCTTTGCCCATCCGCCCACGCTGGATGAACTGTGCGCAGCGTTGGGCGTGGCGTCGCGCGGTTCGCTGTACAAGCACGTCATGGCGCTGATTGCGGCAGGCTTGGTCGAGCCTTTCGCCGGCAACAAGCAAGGCGGCATCCGTTTATCCACGAAAGCCGAGAAAAACTATACCGCCTGTGAGCATGCGCTGCCGTTTGTCGGCAAAATTGCCGCCGGCAGGCCGATCGAAGCTTTGGAAAATATTAACTATATGGCCGTGCCGGAACTGCTGAAAAGCGATAAACCCTGTTATGTGTTGCAGGTTCAGGGGGATTCGATGGTTGAGGCCGGAATATTCGACGGCGACTGGGTGATTATTGAGCAGCGTAGTTATGCCAGCAACGGCGAGATCGTGGTGGCGCTGATTGAAAAAGCCGAGGCGACGTTGAAATACATTGAGCAGTCGCCGGGGAAAGTGCTGTTGATCCCAGCCAATGCCAGCATGACGACGATGACCTACCGCCCGGATCAAGTCGACATCCAGGGCGTCTTGGTCGGACAAATGCGCAGTTACCGGCATTAACCACCAGAGCGATCACAGCGAGGCGATCCTTCTGATCGCTCATCGGTTTAGGCAAGCGATGGGCGTTGTTGGCATCGGTCATCCATCCAGGAGATCTTATGATTCACGCAGAACTATTACGAAACCAGGGCATCCTGATCATCACCCCCGAGGGAGCGCTACAACAAGCGGATTTCGAATCGCTCGCTCAACTCGTCGATCCTTATATCGAAACGGAAGGCGAGCTGCATGGCGTATTGATCGCCACCGAATCTTTTCCCGGTTGGGCCGATTTTGCCGCGTTGTTGTCCCACCTGAAGTTCGTTAAAAATCACCACCAACACATTGCCAAGCTAGCGGCAGTCACCGACAGTCAATTTCTGACGATCCTACCGGCTATTGTCAGCCATTTTGTGCACGCCAAAGTGCGACATTTTGTGTATGGCGATAAACAGCACGCTTTGGAGTGGTTGCAAAGTAGATAAGCATGACCTGTGCGGTCGCTTTCATTGAACGGCTGATGTGGCTACACTAATCCGGACACACATTTTAAAATACCCTGAAAAGAGTGTGGTCCCAAATGAACCGAGAAAAACCCAAAACCTATACAGCCGAATTCAGAGCCTCAGCGGTTAAGCTGGCGAATGAATCAGATAAACCCATCGCCCAAGTCGCCAAAGACCTTGGTATTAATGTTAATACTCTACATACTTGGATAGCAAAATATAGCCGCCCCAAAGAGAGCGATAAAGCTGTGCGAACTGACGAACATCTCTATGAAGAATTAAAGCGCCTAAAGAAAGAAAATGCCCGGCTGACTGAGGAGCGCGATTTGTTAAAAAAGGCGGCAGCGTACTTCGCCAAGGAGCAACGGTGAAGTACGCCTGGATCAAACAGCATACGACCGAATTTCCAATTGATTCGATGTGTCGATTTATGCAGGTTTCCCGAAGTGCCTATTATGATTGGCGGCATCGCGTTCAAACCACGATTGAAACGGATGATATAGAACTGACGGCTATTATCCAGAGCGTGTTCAAGAAGAGTCGCGCTACCTATGGAACCCGACGACTCCAAAAATCGTTATTAAACCGAGATCGGGTAGTCAGTCGACGACGGATAGGCCGATTGATGCGGGAAGCCGAGTTGGTTTGTAAAACCAAGCGTAAATTCAAGGCTACAACGAATTCCAAGCATGACCAGCCGATTGCGCCCAACCATCTGGATCGTCAATTCATAGTGGGCCAACCCAATCAGGCTTATGCCGGCGACATCACCTATATCCATACTCAGGAGGGCTGGCTGTATTTGGCCGTGGTGATTGATCTGTATTCCCGTCAAGTGGTCGGTTGGTCAATGGCGGAGCATATGCGGACTAAACTGGTGAACGACGCGCTACTGATGGCCATTTGGAAACGGAAACCCGAAAAAGGCTTGTTGTGGCATAGCGACCGAGGCAGTCAATATGCTTCGGACAGTCACCGAGCGCTATTAAAACAGCACGGTATCCGGCAGAGCATGAGCCGTAAAGGCAACTGTTGGGATAATGCGGTTTCGGAAAGTTTCTTTCATACCTTGAAAACCGAGCTGATACATCATCAGACCTATCAAACCCGAGCTGAGGCTAGACACGCTGTATTTGAGTATATTGAAGTCTTTTACAACCGCGAACGCCTTCATTCTGCCAATGGCTATATGTCGCCTGTAGACTATGAATTGCAGCACAAAGCTGCTTAACCGCGTGTCCGGAAAAGTGTTGACACATCAGGCAACCCCAGAGGCGGTTGCCGAGCATTTTCAATATAATTCCGTTTTTGTCTGGCCTTTAAGAGCATAATCTACGTAGTTTTACTTATACACAAAAACTGTGGATAAGTTTGTGATCAACATATTGGCAGCGCTTTTAACTCGCTGCTTTTATTGGGATGTGACTTAAATTGGCTAATAATTGGACAACTTGCTTTCTGCGCATACCGGCGCCATCAACCGTCGATGAAGCGGTTGAACGACTGATCGTTATTTTATCGGATAGCGAAAAAGGACCCTGGCCAATACCCCAGAACAGGACTTGATAGATTTTCATTTTTCACGGGGACTCGCTATTCGGAATGGCTTTGAACTTCACCGGCCTGACAGCCGCTTAGTCATTGAGTACGGGACTGCCGATGACGCTTCAATGCAAATTATTTACCAACTTTGGAAACAACTTAATGAGAATTAACCTTAGCGTATGGACTTGGGCTGTCGCCATACTCTTGATAATAACTGTCCATAATCCAGCAAGCGCCCATCCTGGCGCCACCAATGCTGAAGGCTGCCACACCAACCGGAAAACGGGCGAATACCATTGTCACCCGCCCCATTCCAAGAAGGACTCAAAAGAAGACACTGTATCGTCAAAACCAATCGATAGTGCAATAAGCCATACCTCAGCAGACATCGCCAGAACCGGCGACCTATTGAAGCTGGATTACGAAGGTTTCACCGTGGCTGGATTGCTCTAAGCGGAGCCCCATCAAATTCAGGTATAACGCCCAACACGATTCTGGAAGTTTTAAGCGTTACCAGGATTTCTTCCTTGACCCTAATGTCCCAGCGGAATGCCAGCAAAAAACCACCAAAGGGTACGGCCATGGCTATGATCGTGGTCACCAAGTGCCAGCCAATCACCTGGACAGCTCGGATATGGCGATTAAACAATTCAACACTATGACCAACGTGCTGCCTCAAACCTCGCAAATGAACCGGGGGGCCTGGCTACTGACTGAGGAAATCATCGAATGCTACCGGGACATCGACGAGTTGCTGGTTCTTGGCGGCGTAATCTGGGGCAACAATCCAGCCGATGATTATTTTGTTGAGTCACATGGCGTCAAAACGCCGGATGCTTTCTGGAAAGTCATCGTTCGGGGCTCTGGACAAGATGAACGCGCTATCGCCTGGATCGTGCCGAATAGCACGGATGCCACCAAGAAAAACCTGGACCGTTACCTGGTAACAGTGGCTGACATTGAAGCCATTATAGGGGAAAAAATTCCGGTGGCGGATTACGCGAAACACGATAAGCCGAGTACATCATGGCTTATTCCGCGCGGGTGTAATAAGGGCTAATGAAAGTACACTCTTTAGGATGATAAAGATTTATAAACTTGACCTATGCCAACCCATACTCTAGCTTTAGTTGAGCACCCCACAAATTAAATATCATCGATTTTGTAATACAGGTTAAGCAGTGGCTATAGAAAATAATAAAAAAGGCAAATTGGTCCGCTGGAATGAAGACAGAGGGTTTGGCTTCATAAAGCCTGATCATGACAACACTGATATTTTTATTCACATTTCGGCATTAAAGAGCATGAGCCGGGCACCCAGAGTGGGTGATCTTATCCACTATGAGACTGGCTTTGATGATAATGGTAAAACGCGTGCGATCAATGCCAAAATCGAAGGGGTACCTCAAGTACTGGCTTTGGTCCCCATAGCCAGAACAGCCAAACCGGAGAGGGCAAATCATCCGGCACGTAATGCGTATGTACCCAGAACCACTCGATCAATGCGCGCAAAAAAAGGTAGTAGAATTAATCCAATCATGCTGATCGTCATGATTGTGGCTGCGGTTTATAGCAAAATAATCCATCAGAAATCTTATCCAGATAGCTCTAAGTCAGAAATAGCAGCGGTAGCAGATATAGCCGAACCACCCAAATTGACGGAACAGTTTCAATGCCAAGGCAAGATGTATTGTTCGGAAATGAGTTCTTATGATGAAGCACTATTTTATGTGCGCAATTGCCCAGGTACAAAAATGGATGGCGACCATGATGGCGAGCCCTGTGAAAGACAGTTTTAACTTTTTAACGAAGGTCACCTAAAGTTGAACTCGCTCATTAATGAGTGACACAGTTCGACCCCTATGTATAGTGCCCAACTATGTATAGATCCAAATGGCTATCGCTTACAAGGCATCATTTTATTGATACTCAACCATGCCTCTGCCAATTAGCTTGACATAGTTTTACCGGTCTCCTGAAGTGGAATCTCACCCCACCCCAGGAGATTCTAATGAAGTCCGACCACCATACAAACAGCTGGCTATTTGAAAGCCCATTGGCCCCCTTCGTTGATGCGTTTATGCTGCACTTATTTGATTGTCGCTATGCATCCAACACCATTGATAATTACCTTGCCGGGCTGACTCATTTTGCTCACTGGCTCAGCCATAGTCATATTGATGTTAAAAACATTGACGAAAAGCTGATCCAACGTTTTCTTGATGACCATCTACCGATTTGCTGCTGTGAGAAACCGGCATTCACTGACGCTAAGGATTTGCATGCTGCACTGGGACATTTACTGGTACTTCTGCGAGCCAATGCCATTATCGCCGATTCATCGATCGGCCAAACGCCGGTAGATGAGGAACTGAGACGATTTGATGACTATATGAACCACGTCCGGGGGCTCGCAGCTAAAACGCGTAAGCAGTATCTCGCTTTTATTCGCTGTCTGCTGCTAGAGCAGTTTGCCGAACGATCCGTGGTGATTGCTGCCATCAAACCCGATCAGATTCGACGGTTCGTCTCTGCTCAAAGTGAACGATGTCATGTGCCGGCCAGTATGGGTTCATCGGTTTCGGCATTACGCAGTTATTTTCGCTATCGCGCTACCCTGGGCGATCCGGTCCATCAGTTGCTAGGCGTCACCTGCTTTCCCGCCAATTGGCAACAAGCTTCGCTACCGAAAACACTGACTCAGCGTGAGGTCGAGCGGTTGTTAGGCGCACTTGTGCATGACGGACCGGCGGCACTCCGAACAGCAGCTATCGTCCATTGCTTGTTGGATCTGGGCTTACGCAGTAGTGAGGTGGCTTATCTTGGCCTTGATGATATCGACTGGTCGGCGGCGACGATCAGGCTACGTGGCACCAAAGGGCGGCGTGAAGATGTCATGCCCTTACCAGCCGCAACCGGTCAAGCCATTGCCGATTATCTGAAGTATGAACGGCCACCCACCAGCAATCGTGCGGTGTTTGTGCGTAATGTGGCGCCACGCGATCAGCCTGTCGGCCCAGATCTGATCCGAAAATCGATCCGCCAGGCTTATTCCAGAGCTGGTTTACCTTACACGCGGTCGCATCTTCTGCGGCATACCATGGCCAGCAGACTCCTGGAGAGTGGCAGTTCCATCAAAGAAGTGGCGGATGTCTTACGGCATCGTTCACTCAATAGCACGCTGGTTTACGCCAAACTCGACAGCCAGAACCTATCGGCGGTCGCCTTGCCTTGGCCTGGGAGTGCGTCATGAATACAGTTATCACGATGGAGAACCATGCCGAAAATTATCTGAGCGAGCGGCGGCAATTAGGTTTTGGCTTGCGTAGCCCCGGCTATACCGTACCAGTTTTGCTCGCTATATTGATGCATTGAGTACCGATGAGCCGCTGACAGTTGAGATCATGGCAGACTGGGCTCGGCAGGACCTAAGTCATACTGGCAATCCGACCACTTGGGCTCGACGACTGAAGCATCTGCGCTCGTTTTGCCGTTACCTACAACAATTTGATCCGCGCACCGAGGTACCTGACGACAGCATCTTTGGTCGAGTCGGCCAGCGATTAGCGCCGCATATTTATAGCGAGCGGGAGATCATCGATTTGCTGGCTGCCGCGCATAACCTGGATTCCATTATTCCAGGCTTAAGGGGTGCCACCTACGAGACGCTGTTTGGTTTAATCGCGTCCACGGGCCTGCGAATTTCCGAAGCTTTACATCTGCTGGATTCGGATGTCGACCTCAAATCGGGATTGCTGACCATACGGCAAACCAAATTTGCCAAATCACGCTATGTACCGCTCCATCCGAGTACAACAAAGGCGCTTAAACAGTATCGGGTACTAAGAAATGCTCATATTCATGTCACGGAGGATACGACGTTTTTCATCAGTACGCGAGGACGACTTCTGGGGCATAGGTTGGATTCTCGACAGGTTCGTCGGGTATTCATTGGCTTACGCAACCAATTAGACTGGATCAATCGCGGTGCGCACAATGGTCCGCGCATTCACGACTTGCGGCATACTTTTGTCGTCCGCCGTGTATTGCTATGGCAAGCTCAAGGTGTGGATATCGATCAGCAGATGTTGGCTTTGTCCACCTATGTCGGGCATGCCATGATCACCAATACGTACTGGTATCTCACGGGCATTCCTGAACTCATGGCCGTGGCTGCAAACAGGTTTGAAGCCTTTGCGCAGCTACCGGAGGTGGGCCATGACTGAAACAACAACACCACATCCGTTATCGTTCCCGGCGTTGGTTCAGCAGTTTTTTACCGAATATCTGGTCAATCAACGTGCCATGAGTTCGCGTACGATTGCGTCATATCGGGACGCCATGTTGCTATTCCTGGATTTCGCGCAGCATCGCCTGGGAAAAATGCCCACTGCACTGAATCTAGCCGATATTACGCCGGATTTGATCCTGGCCTTCCTGGATAATCTGGAACAACAACGCCACAATGCGGTGCGTAGCCGGAATTTGAGGCTGACGGCCTTACGCGCATTTTTGAAATTCGCCGCCCGGCGTGATGTATCGTCTTTTTTTGTGATTGAGCAGGCATTGGCCATACCGATGAAACGGTTCGAGCGTCCCATGCTGGGCTTCCTGAGTCGCGAGGAGATGTTAGCGATCTTAGGTCAGCCCGGCGAAACCTGGACGTCCCAGCGAGACCATCTATTGCTGACCCTGCTGTACAACACCGGCGCGCGCGTTTCCGAAATTATTGGTATTAAGGTCGGCGATGTCGTCATGGACGAATCGGCTTGTGTCCATCTGCGCGGCAAGGGCCGTAAACAGCGTTCGACGCCTTTATGGAAAAGCACGATCCAAGAAATCCGAGTTTGGTTAAAACGTAATCCAGTATTAGGTGCTGATGCCGCGTTACTGCCCAACCGAGATGGCAATATGATGACACGTTGCAATGTTACACAGCGACTCAATATTGCAGTCGCCCGTGCAGCCCTGACCGTCAGCAGTCTCTCCAAGCGCAAGATATCGCCGCACACCATCCGTCACACCACGGCCATGCATCTGCTACAGTCTGGCGTAGCTTTTAACGTGATTGCCTTATGGCTGGGACATGAGAGCACGACCACAACCCATCGGTATGTTGAGGCCGACTTGGCGATGAAGAATAAGGCGCTGTCAAGGCTCCAATCGCCGGAAATAACAAATTGCCGTTACCATCCTGATGATGCATTGATGCAGTTTCTTCAGGCACTATAACTATGTAAAGCGCGCTATCAGTAAAGTCAGGCAGCGCGCAGGTTGCAGTTTAAAATAAATCGTGCCTATACATAGTTGGGCGCTATCCATAGCGACCCAAACCGGCCTTTCAAAGTTCTAATTCGACTGGCAGGTTGATGTCATATAGCTGTCGTTAACTGTTGATTTGGTGAATGGTGAATGACAAAAGTGGCCGAGCTTGTTCTATCAGAATTGAAAGAGCAGAACCGACCCTTAGTGAACAGTCATCCAAATTGTGCATACCCAAAAGCTGACTTTCAAAATTGAATTTTATGCAATTTGCTTGCCTGCAAGTGCTACAGCTAATCGCTTATACATTTCAATAACTAGAGACTTTCGGGTTGATGCTGCTCATTGTGGCTACTCAGAGGTAAATAGTTGTTTCTAGCCCCCTCCCAATTCCCAATTGGAAGAGGAGCAAAGCGCCGGGGTGGCCTATCGTATTTCGAGATAAAAATTGCATCTATACGTCAACAGTGGAAATAAGGTTTAGCGGATTCAATTATCATTTGGATTAGTTTATACTTAAATATAACGATTAGGTGTCTTGGTGTGTAGTCTGCGCGCCAAGGTGAAACGGGAAGTCCGGTGCGATTGGCGTTTAGTCTCTGTCAAATCCGGCGCAGCCCCCGCTGCTGTAAGCCTGATGAATTCCTATGTGCCACTGCACGGTTAGTGTGGGAAGGCGGGTGATTCAAATGACGGCAAGCCAGAAGACCGGCCTGATCGAATGAAGAATACCGACTCCGGAGGGGAGCCGTATGCCAGTTATGCAGCTTTGGCTGTATTTGTGCGTACGTATTTTCTTGTAGCAGTCGGCTCCAATCCCTACCTTTTGAGAAGACTCGATATGCTCATTGAAACCCATTTTAGACCCGCCACCAGCGTAGCCACTACACGTCTGATTCCTGCGTTGTCAGCTATTGCGCTGGGATTTGCCCTACTGCTGGCCGTCGGCTTTGCTCCCGTTGCCGAAGTCCATAACGCTACCCACGACACCCGCCACGCTACCGGTTTTCCTTGCCACTAGTGCCGGCATGTTCAAGCGTATCGTGTTTTCTGCTTTACTGGCCGGTACCGTGGCAGCGCTGTTTCTATCTGCACTACAGGTTTTCTGGGTGACGCCGTTGATTCTTCAGGCGGAAACTTATGAAACAGCTGCTGAAGCTGTCTTTCATGAACATAGCGCTGACCATACACACAATGACATGGTTTGGCAGCCGGAAAACGGCTGGCAGAGAACATTATCGACCGCCAGCAGTAATATAGTGATGGCCGTCGGTTTTGCATTGATGCTGACAGGCCTGTACACATTGCGCAAGCCGCTTGGAATATTGCAAGGTCTGGCCTGGGGATTAGCCGGCTACGCTGTATTTTTTGCCGCTCCGACCATAGGTCTGCCGCCGGATTTACCCGGCACCGCAGCAGCAGAGCTGGTTGTAAGGCAATACTGGTGGCTGGGTACGGTATTGTTTACTGCCGGTGGGCTTGGGCTGATTTTTCTACAAGGCAATTGGTCGCTACGAGTAACTGGCGTGCTGCTATTGCTGGTGCCGCATCTGTTTGGTGCGCCGCAGCCAGAAACCGCTGAAAGTCTGGCACCGGCACTATTACAAGGCCAGTTTCGCTGGGCCAGTGCCCTGAGTAATGCTGTGTTCTGGATGGTGTTAGGTGTACTGTCGGCGCTGATGTTTAACACTTTACAAGACAAAAGCGAATGAGTCTTTCAAATACAACCGAAGATGTCTATGGCCAAGTCTGGTTCGTCGGGGCAGGTCCCGGCGACCCGGAGCTCATTACCGTAAAAGGCCAGCGCCTACTGCAGCAAGCCGGCGCCGTGCTCTATGCCGGTTCTCTGGTCAATCAGGCTGCTACCCTATATGCCCCTGACACTTGCCAAATCCGCGACTCAAAAGATATGACGCTCGAGGAAATTACCGGCTGGTTGATAGAGCAAGCACGGCAACATAAAACCGTGGTGCGGTTGCAAACCGGAGATCCGGGGCTGTATGGCGCATTGGTCGAAATGGTGCAACCGCTCGATGCCGCAGGCATAACCTGGGCGGTGGTTCCAGGAGTTTCCTCGGCGATGGCATCCGCCGCCGCAGCCGGTGAAACACTGACTCTGCCCGAAGTAACGCAAACCGTGATTCTCACCCGCGTGGCCGGGCGCACGCCGATGCCTGCAGGCGAAGAGCTGGAATCCTTGGCCTCGCATCACACTACCTTGTGTATTTTCCTGTCCATCACCCTGCTGCCGGATGTGCAGCGCGCTTTGCTCGCCGCCGGCTGGGCCGAGGATGCGCCGATTCTGGTAGTGCAAAAAGCCAGCTGGCCGGACGAAGAAAAAATTGTGCGCGGCACACTTAAAGATATTCGCGAGAAATGTCGCGCCGAAAAGATCAACAGCCAAGCAATGATTATAGCCAGTCCAGCACTGGGCGCTCGCCATTGGCCGGAAATTCACCATTCAAAACTCTACGATGCCGGATTTACGCATCGATTTCGTAAGGCCGTCAAATCATGAAACAGGATATGAATAAGCAAACCATTTTATTGATCGGGCACGGTTCACGCGAGCCGTCAGGCAATCTTGAAATCGAAGCCTTTGCTGAACAATGGCGCACCCGCCAGCCACAACGGCGCATAGAAGTCTGTTTTATCGAATTTGCCGAGGTGTTGATTGACGCAGGCCTGGACCGCGCGGCTCAGCATGGCGGTCAAGTTATTGTGGTGCCGTTGATCCTCAATGCGGCCGGCCACGTCAAAATGGAAATACCCGAACATATCGAACATGCCCGCCTGCGGCATCCGCAGGTTGAGTTTATCTATTGCCGCCACCTGGGCGCCAGCGAGGACATTCTTACTATTCTCAAGCGCAATCTGCGTCAATCCCTGGTAAAAATGGACATGCCTGACCCACGCAATACCGGCGTTATTGTGCTAGGACGCGGCTCTTCCGACCGGGTCGCGAACGGTGAAGTAGCTAAAATGGCGAGATGGCTGTACGAAGCAGGCGACCATCCGATGGTCGACATCGCCTTTACCGGCATTACCCATCCGCGATTGGAATCGATGGTGCAACGCCAGGTCAAGCTGGAGATGCGGCAGATTGTGGTGTTGCCGTATTACTTGTTCACCGGTACCCTGATCGAGCGCATCCATCGCCAGATGGCTCGCTTGCAAAGCCAATATCCCCACGCTCATTTTGCGCTGGCCAATTATCTGGGCTTTGAGGACGAAATTTACGCCCTGCTGGAACGGCGCATCGATGAAGCTACCAACACACAATCTCCAGCCATGATGGAATGCGATGGTTGTAAATACCGCGAATTTGCCGCCGATCACGGCCATATCCATCATCACGCATAACAGGCTACAGCATGAATAATATCGTCACCGAACAGCTCACCGACGCAGGCCGCCAGATCGAGCACGACTCGTTTGCCATCGTCGACAACGAAGCCGGACCACACAGCTATAGCGAACAGCAATGGCAGGTGGTGCGGCGTATCATCCACGCCACGGCGGATTTTGAATTCAACGGCCTGACCCGTTTTCATCCCGACGCGGTTGCCGCCGGTTTACAAGCGATTAGCCAAGGTGCGCCTATCGTCGCCGACGTGGAAATGATTTGTGTGGGGTTGTCCAAACCGCGCTTGGAATATTTCGGCGTCGTTACTCATCATTTTATCGCCGATGAGGATGTGATTGCCCAGGCCAAGGCCGAAAACAGCACCCGCGCCGTCCAGGCTATGCGTAAAGCACAACGGCTGAATTTGCTGGACGGTGGCATCATAGCGGTCGGCAATGCGCCGACTGCTCTACTGGAAGTGGTGCGCATGATCAACGACGGGCAGATCAAACCCGCGCTGGTGATCGGTATGCCGGTCGGCTTTGTCTCGGCCGCCGAATCCAAAGCAGTGCTGAGTGAAATTAACGATATTCCCTGGATTGTCATTGACGGGCGCAAGGGCGGCTCTACTTTAGTGGTAGCAGCAATTCACGCCTTGCTGGCGCTGGCCGAAGCACAACAAAAAACAGCCCGCTGATCTGGTTTATGGAAAAAAAAGCCAAAGGCACCCGCAAAGGCTATACCACCGGCGCTTGCTCGGCGGCGGCGGCGAGAGCGGCGGTATTGGGCCTGGTGGAAGGTATAGTGCCCGAGGCGGTCGATTGCGATCTGCCTAATGGCCAGCGGGTACGCTTTACGGTCAGCGATGGGCGTTGCGATAGCGATTTGGCTCACGCGGTCGTTATTAAGGATGCCGGTGATGATCCTGATGTCACCGACAAGGCTCCCTTGACCGCCGACGTACGCCTGTTGCCGGATGCGCCCGGCTCGGTATTGCTAAAAGGCGGTGAGGGTGTCGGTACTATTACCATGCAGGGCTTGGGGCTTGAAGTGGGCGGGCCGGCTATCAATCCGGTGCCGCGGCGTAACATCGAAGCCAATGTGCGCGTAGCTGCGGGAACCTTGTTGCAGCGGGCAGGACTGGAAGTGACTATTTCCGTTCCGGGCGGCGAGGATTTGGCGAAAAAAACCCTCAACTATCGCCTTGGCATTGTCGGCGGCATTTCCATACTCGGCACTACCGGAATCGTGCATCCGTATTCCACGGCGGCGTTTCGAGCCAGCGTGATTCAGGGCATTGAAGTGGCTGCCAATCAGGGCCAAGATACCGTGGTGCTGACTACGGGCGGACGCACGGAAAAATTCACCATGCGGGAACTTCCCAATCTGGCGCCGGCCTGCTTCGTGCAGATGGGCGATTTTCTCAAATACGCACTGGATACTGTCGTCAAATGTGGCATGCGAGAGGTGGTGATCGGCGGCATGGTCGGCAAGCTGACCAAGATTGCCCAGGGCGAAACCATCACCCATGCTAACCGCAGCGCGGTAGACACCGATTTATTGGCGGAAATTGCCGCCGAAATCGGTGCACCCGCCGAAGTCTGCGCCGACATCAGCCAGTCGGAAATGGCCCGCTATGCCAGCGAGCGCATGGAAGAGTTGGGCTTGATTAGCGAGTTTTATGCGGCCCTAGGTCGGCAGGTCATCGCCACCTTGAGCCAACGCTACACTGGCAAATTCCGCTTGCGGGTGCTGATGTGCGATTTTGATGGTAATAAACTGGCCGAAGTTGAAGGAGATGTTTGAGATGACCCACCCTTGCCGGATTATCGGCGTACTGGACAATGGCGCCGCAGGCTTAACGCCGGAAGCATTGGCGCAACTGCGGTCAGCCGATGTGGTGATTGGCGGCCACCGTAGCTTGGAGTTATTTGCCGATGAAATACGCGTCGACGCCGAACGCCGCGATCTGACCGGCAATTTGCTGCAAGTCCCCGCATGGATAAGCACAGCGCGCGAAGCCGGCAAACAGGTGGCGGTATTAGCGACAGGCGACCCTTTATGCCACGGCATCGCCAGTTTTCTGATCGGCAAGCTCGGCCGTGAATGTGTGGACATAATGCCCAATCTTTCCATGCTGCAACTGGCCTGTGCCCAGCTGGGTTTGGCTTGGCAGAATGTCCGCATCGCTTCGGTACATAGTCGTGATGCCGGCGAATGGACTATCGGCGCTACGCCGGAACACGGCTTGTATCGCCTGCTGTCTGTGCTGCGTCAGTCTGATTTGACTGCCGTTTTCACCAGTCCGGAAAACGATCCGGCCCGCATTGCCCGGATGCTGCAAACCGAGTCGCTAGAGGACGAATTCGAGATGGCGGTGGCGGAATGCCTGTTACAGGATCGGGAACAGGTTTCTGATTGGCTGGCTATCGATGCGGCCGCTGACCGCAGCTTCGCCGATCCCAATATCGTGCTGTTACGCCGACGCCAGCCTGCCGTACGCGAAGCCATGTTTGGGCTGCCCGATGATCGCTTTAACCAGCGCAAGCCCGACAAGGGGCTGATTACCAAACGCGAAGTGCGCGCGGTGTCGCTGGCGCGGATGGCTTTATTGCCTGACAGCGTGGTCTGGGACATCGGCGCAGGCTCCGGCGCGGTCGGGCTGGAAGCGGCGCGGCTGTGCCCGCAAGGCCATGTCTATGCCATCGAAAAGAATGAAGCCGACGCCGCGATTGCCCTCAGCAACCGAGCCAGCCTGCGGGTCAGCAACTATACGCTGCTGCATGGCCGCGCACCGGCCGGACTGGAAAACTGGCCCGACCCGGACGCGGTGTTCATCGGCGGCTCCGGCGGCGAGTTGCGCGAACTGATCGCTCTGTGCCTGCGTCGGCTGCGTCCAAACGGCAATTTGGTGATGAACTTCGCTACCCTCGAAAATATGGCCACAGCGGTCGATACATTGAAAGCAACGGGCGCGCAATGGGATGTACTGCAACTGCAAGCCGCGCGCAGCAAGCCGATTTTGGACATGCACCGTATGCAGGCGGAAAATCCGATCTGGATCATCTGCGCCAGCCTGGGCGATTCAATTTGCCGTGAGCAAACCCTGGAAGAAAATTATGACTAAAGCACAAAATGGCCGACTATTCGGCGCATCGCTCGGCCCCGGCGATCCGGGACTGATTACCCGCTATGCCTGGGAATTATTGCAACGCCCGAACGCCCACTGGACTTATCCGGTACGACGCAAGGATGCCGAAAGTCACGCACTGCAAATCGTATTGCGCGCGGGGCTGACATTGCCTGAAGAACATTCGCCGTTGATTTTTCCGATGACTCACGATGCCAGCATCCTGGCCGGTTACTGGCTGCGCGCCGCTGAGGCAGTACTAACCCGCTTGCGTGCCGGTCAGGATGTACTGTTTCTGGTGGAAGGCGATGCCTCCACCTACTCGACCTTCGGCCATCTGGCTCGCACCGTGCGTGCTCTGGATGAAAGCATCATTATCGAAACGATCCCTGGCGTGCCGTCGTTTAACGCTGCCGCAGCGCGGGTAGCAATGCCGCTGGCCGATACCGACGAAACCGTAGCGATTATCCCGGCCAGTTACGGCATCGCCATGATCGAACGCCTGCTCAATGACTTCGACACGCTGGTGCTGCTGAAAGTGAAGCCTTTACTGGACGATATTCTCGATTTGCTGGAACGGCGCGGATTATTGACTGATGCCGCTTTCGTCGAAAAGGCCGGTACTCCGCAAGAGCGCGTTGAACGTGATGTGCTGCAATTGCGCGGGCAGAAAGTCAACTATCTGTCATTGCTATTGGTGCGTAATCCTGATCGTCAGCGCGGCGAAATGATTCGCGGCTGCCGCAAAAAAACATCCGTATCCACTGAAGAGACTTTATGACCACACCATCACAACCCCGCGTCGCATTGGTAGCGATTACCAAGCACGGCTTATCCCAAGCCTTGCGCCTGGCCGCACAACTGCCGGATGCGTGTCTGGCCGTATCGGAAAAATTCGCCGCCGACTTGCCCGCCATTAGCAATCCTGTCGAAGTGTTGCCCGGCGCATTGAGCGCCAATATGGGCGGCCTGTTTGCTCGTTATGACCAACTGGTGTTGTTCATCTCGTTGGGCGCAGTAGTACGGCTGATTGCGCCTCATCTCAAATCCAAGGACGAAGATCCCGGCGTGCTGGTCGTAGACGATGCCGCCCGCTATGTGATCCCGGTATTATCCGGGCACGTCGGCGGCGCCAATGCCTTTGCCGAACATTTGGCTGTTTTGCTAAGCGCTGAAGCGGTGCTGACCACCGCCTCGGATGTCGGCAAGACCATCCCGGTGGATATTCTCGGCCGCGAACTGGGCTGGCAGGTTGAGGCGCCGAAAATCAACATCACCCGCGTCTCAGCGCATGTGGTCAACGAGGAACCCATCGCTTTCGTGCAGGAAGCGGGCAGCAAAAACTGGTGGACGCGGCCCACGCCATTGCCTGTCAATATTCATTTATTCGAAAGTTTCGACGCGGTGGATTTGTCGCGGTTCAAAGCGGTGCTATGGGTGACTCGTCGAGACATTGCCCCAAAACAATGGGAGCAACTCTCCGAACGTTTGGTGGTGTATCGGCCACCGGCCGGTCAAGACTGATGAAGGTCATGCTGGGGCTGGGTTGCGACCGCAATACGCCTTTAAGCACCTTGCGCGCGGCCGTCGAACAGGCGCTGGCCCTGATTGGACTGGATAAGACCGCCGTTGCGGGCGCGGCCAGCATCGACAAGAAAAACGACGAAGTGGCCATTCTGCAATTGGCTGCCGAGCATGATTGGCCATTGTATTTCTTTAACGCGCAGCAATTGGCGCAGGTGCCGGTGCCCAACCCTTCCGAAACTGTGCGCAAATACATGGGTACGCCTGCCGTCGCAGAGGCGGCGGCGTTGCTGGCGGCAGGCGTCGATATGCGCGCACTGCTGCTGGAAAAATACAAATACCGCGGCGAGGATGGTAAGAACGCCACGGTTTCAATCGCAAGCATGAAAGAGAACGATAAATGAAGAAAGGTAAAATTCTATTGGTGGGCTTCGGCCCCGGCGCGCCGGAGCACATGACCTACCGGGCCCGCGCCGCCATCGCCGAGGCCGATGTGGTGATCGGCTACTCCACTTACATCAAACTGGTGCAGGAACTATTGGAAGGCAAGGAAGTCGTGCGCAAAGGCATGACCGAAGAAATCGACCGTTGCATCGAGGCTTATGATCAGGCTTTGCTAGGCAAGACCGTGGCCTTGATTTCGTCCGGCGACATCGGCGTTTACGGCATGGCCGGGCCGACTTACGAAGTGTTGTTGCAAGCCGGCTGGACGCCAGACAGCGGCATCGCTGTGGAAGTGATACCCGGTGCCACTGCACTGAACGCTTGTGCCGCGCTGGTCGGAGCACCTCTGACGCATGACTTTTGTTCGATTTCGCTGTCGGACTTGCTCACTCCCTGGCCGACCATTGCTAAGCGGCTGGAAGCGGCGGCGCGCGGTGATTTCGTTGTGGCGCTGTATAACCCCAAAAGCGGTCGACGCACCGGGCAGATCGTCGAAGCGCAACGCATCCTGCTGCTGCATCGCAGCCCGGAAACGCCGGTCGCCATCGTCAAATCCGGTTATCGTAACCGTCAGGCGATCCAAATGACCACACTGGCGCAGATGGCCGATTGCGAGATCGGCATGCTGTGTACGGTACTGATCGGCAATAGCAGCACTTTTGTCCGCGAAGGTCTGATGATCACCCCGCGCGGTTATGCGAACAAATATGACAGCCTGACCGGCGAAGCGAAAAGCGGCGAACAGGCGGGCCGCTCGCTGAGTATGGGGCTGATAGGCTGGCATGCCTGCGTTCGCAAGTATTTGCGTGAAAATCCAACTGTTACGCCGCGGGAGGCGGCCGCGCAATTCGACGTGCCGCTGGGCGAAATTCTGGCCGCCATTGCCTCGGCCCAGTCCGGCGATGACGCAGGCGATAGGCAAGCGCGCTGGATTGCCGGTGACCAAGTCGATGCGGTGCTGAACGCCGCCAATGACTGGGGTCGGCTGCGTGCCGTGGTACGTAGTGAGGCCGGCGCGGTAGCCGAGATGTTGCTGGAGGCCAAGGATTTCATCCGACGCGGGGACTGGCTTAACTTGACCAATGAGTATTGCCATTTGCATGTCGACAGGCAGCACATCGTTAGCGCCTGGTTTCTAAGCCAAGGCGATAGACAGCATGGCGTCTATTGGATGGATGGGTACGGCGCAGTGGTTTTTTCGCTGTTGCTGGTTAAGGTTGGCGAAGCATTCGATGGAACCGCGCTTAATGCTTACCGCAACGCCTGTGATCAATATGGCCAAGCCATTGTGATGGTTGAAGATGTGGAAACTGAAGAGGTAGCAGGCGATGAATGACATAGTAATACCGGAAAAACCCAAAATGGGCGACTACAAACGCCATTTGCTGGTGTGCACCGGCCCGCGCTGTACGCTGGATGGCGAATCCCAAGCGCTGTTCGAAAGCTTAGGGACTAAATTTAAGGCAGTCGGGTTGGATCAGGGCGCATTGCGCGTCAAGCGCAGCCGGGTATCGTGTTTTGCCACCTGCAAAGCGGGACCGATAGTCTGTGTGCAGCCGGATGGCGTTTGGTATTACAACGTCAACGATGCCAATCTTGATCGCATCATTCAGCAACACCTAATCGGCGGCGAGCCGGTAGCCGAACTGGTTTTCCATCAAGGGCCCGGTTGCAGTGAAGGCTGATACCGTAGATTGCCCGGCATGATGTTACTGCAAACCAGCTTATTCGCTGGTTTGCAGCTAGCCACTGTGCCGCCCGCGCCCGCTATTGCGTTCACCGAAGCTTGAGCTTTTGCTCATCACCGTGGCTCGTGATTGGGCGTTTTGCTTTTGTATCAGTAAAACCTCAAAAACTGAGTATTCATTAATTGCCAACACATGTTCTAGATAAACTTTTAAATCATGAATTCCTTTCCCCTTGTGCTTGAAGCAAAGAACTTGGTAGTCGACTATAGACAACATCGCGCTATCGATACCTTGAATCTCTGTGTGCCTAAAGGCTGTGTTTATGTCTTGTTAGGCGGCAACGGCGCCGGAAAAACCACGACTATCAGTACCTTCTTGACATTCAATCGGCCCACCGGCGGGCAAGTGTTAATAGAAGGCCAATCGCCGCACGACAATCCCGACCTGGTGCGCTCCAAGGTCGCGTATTTACCGGAAAACGTGGCGCTTTACGATTTGATGAGCGGGCTGGAAAATTTAAACTTTTTTTGTACGTTGGCCGGCATTCATCTTACTCGTAGCCAAGCCGGGCAATTATTATCGGATAGCGGTTTGCAAACCGATGCCCATAGCAAACGCGTTGCTGCCTATTCTAAAGGAATGCGTCAAAAAGTGGGTTTGGCGATTGCATCGGCCAAACATGCCACAGCCATGCTGCTGGACGAACCGACTTCGGGCCTGGATCCCTGCGCCGCTAACGATTTTGCCCAGCGTATCCGAGCGGCCGCCGACTCGGGCATGGCGGTATTAATGGCAACCCATGACTTGTTTAACGCCAAACAAGTGGCTGACAAGATAGGCATCATGAAGAACGGGCGTCTTGTGGAGGAATTTGAAGCTCACACGGTGCTGCATGACGAGCTCGAACAAAAGTATCTGGCCCATGCAAGGGGATTGGCATGATAGCGGCTATCATCCGTAAGGAATTCATTTCGACCTTGCGGGATGGCAGGCTTTTGGCCCTCGGCGTTTCGCTGCTGGCAATCTTCATCGTTTATTTCCTGGTATCCATGCATGAACTGCAACAACTTCGCCAGGAAAAGCAGAGCGTCGGCATTACCGCCAAGGAGCAATGGAATACGCAAAGCGTCAAAACGCCCCATGCCGCGGCCCACTATGGCATTTACGTGTTCAAACCCGATTCGCCGGTTGCTGCGTTGGATCCCGGATTAAGGCCGTTTATCGGCCAATCGCTGTGGCTGGAACCCCACAAGCGCAATCTGGTGCGCTTTAACCCAAGTGCCGATCAAATCGTTGCCAACCGTTTCGGGCAAGCGACCACCAGTTTTGTGTTATATGCCTTGCTGCCTTTGCTGATCGTGGCATTAAGCTTTAACTCAGTCAGCCAGGAGCGGGAACGCGGGACTTTACGCATGCTGCACAGCTTGGGTATTGCCGCCAAACCGTTGGTATTCGGGAAACTGTTGGGGCTGCTTGCTGCATTTACGCTGGTGCTGTCGCCGGCGCTGGTGGTTGCGATAGTGGTGTTAAACCAAAATTTCACCTTGAGTTCGGACGACATCTTTCGACTGACTGCTTTACTGCTGCTGTTTTTGACTTATTACGCCATTTTTGCAGCCTTGGCCATTGCCGCTTCGGCATACTTCCAAACTAGCCGCATCACTCTGTTCTGCTTGCTAGGATTCTGGTTGGCTAGTGTGTTTTTAGCGCCGCGGCTGGGAGCGGTATCCGCTGAAACGTTGGCTCCCACTCCGGCTGCCGGTCAGTTTTGGAGCGCGATCGAAACCGATATTGCCCAAGGACTGGATGGCGACGGCAACGATGAACAGCGTGCCCGGGCTTTCGAAGCCAAAGTGCTCGCCCAATATGGCGTCAGCCGCAAAGAAGATTTGCCGGTCGGTTACGTCTCACTGAAGCGTCAGAATAGCGATAGCTACTCAGAGCGTGTACACGCAGTGCATTTTGACCGTTTGCGTGATCATTTTGCCCGGCAACAGCGTTTAACGCACCTCGCTTCGTGGATGGGGCCCAGTCTTTCTATCCGTTCATTGTCAATGGCGCTATCTGGCATGGATCTGGCACATCAACGGCATTTTGAAGATGCGGCCGAATCTTACCGCCATTACTTTATTGATTTAACCGAAGACTGGGACCGGGAACGCACTCACGGTACGGAACGAAGCACCCAGGGCGAAGAAGCCGACTGGCGCAGTGTTAAGGATTTCGACTATAAGGCGCCGGACATAGTGTTTGCTTTGCAAACAGCGCAACTCGATTTTATCGTGTTAATCGGCTGGCTGGTTTTCGCGCTCATTTTATTAACGCTTTCGGCAAAGAGATTAACCCCATGATCAAACTGCTTTCCGTTGAATGGCTCCGTTTCAGCCGTAATCCTCTGAATCTGTGCATCGTAGGCTTGTTTTTGTTGTTAATGACCCTCAGCGCTGTTTGGTCGGGGCTTGCCGCTCGCGAATTCAGAACCAAGGCCGACGCACCGATGCCGCAGCAACAATCGACTAATCAGGCGGAAATGCATGATGCCCCCCAAAATGCAGCCCCCGCTCGAAAACAGACTTCTGTCTCGGCTAGTTCTGCAGCCCCACCCATACAGTTACCTGCCTTAGGCGGTCTTGCGCTTAACGTGAGCCAGACGGATTTGTTGAGCACCACCTTCAAAATATCGACACGTAGTCGTCATACCGACGGACGTACCAGCGACCAACTCTTTAATCCGCTGATGCACGAATTGGGTTTGCTGGATTTTGCCACGGTTCTCGCGCTTTTAACGCCGCTCGCCATCATTGCCTTAACCTATGGTTTGGTCCAAGAGGATAGGGAAAGCGGCGTATGGCGACTGGTTTGCAGTCAAACTTCACAGCCTTGGAAATTGGTGTTCACCGCGCTTGGGCTGCGTTATGGCTTGCTGTTATCAGTCATCGTCATCGCCTCCCTGATCTCATTTGCACTCGATCCGGGCGCAAGCGCTGCCGCGATTGGGCATTGGCTGGTGTTAATCAGCCTCTATAACTTGATTTGGCTCAGTATTGCCGGCTTGTTTCTGCTACTGCCGATTTCATCGGGCGCCGCGGCTATTGCGATGCTCGGTTCCTGGCTGATTATTACTTTTGCGGTACCGGCGAGCCTTGCTTGGGCGGCCAATCAAGCGTTAAATATGCCGTCGCGCATGACAGCAATTGTCGATATTCGTCAATTTCAGGAACAAACTTCTCAACAGCGTCAGACCTTGCTTGACGACTGGTATGCTATTCATGCCGAGATTAAGCCGCCCGTGCCGCTAAAAGACCTACCAAGGGAGACAGCGGCTTTACCCGCTGCACTAAAACTCGATAGCCAGATACGCCCACTGATGTATCAATTTGATCAGGCACGTAAAACCCAGTTTGAGTTTATGGAGCGCTGGTCCGGTTTATCTCCGGCATTAGGCGTGATTTTGATGGCAGACCGGCTTGCCGGCATTGATGCGCCTCGCTATGCTGATTTTATTAAGGCGGTTAATCAATTTGAAGATCAATGGCGTGATTTATTTGTACCGGTGATCATGGGGGACATTCCTTGGACAGACGAACAACAGAAAGCGGTACCGCAGTTCGGTTTTCGCTTAGAAGACAACCAATCGGATTGTGTCCGCTTATGGTTAACTTAATTAAGCACCGCTGTGGCTTTGTTAACACTGCTGTTTATCTTGCGTAGCCGTTTTGGCAAGACGTAGTAGCTAATTTATTCACTATTCAGTGCGAAGCACAGCGTCCCTCTCCAGCCGGACGAATGACATCGCTTATGCCTATACGTTCCGGTTGCCGGGAGAGCTGCTGAAGGAATGGACGGCATTCTCAGGCATCCGGTAGATGCCGCGTAGGATAAGGCTGACGGATTCGATAAGGTTTTAAGTTCGTTACCAGGAATTCCAATGGTCGCTTCCGCACGATGCTACAAACGCGCTGTTTAAATTATTAAGATTCAAAGCAAGCTTTGGACTCCAGTCTCAAACTTGCTGGAGTCCAAAGCTCGCTTGGGTTAACTCAAAAATAAAGTTTGCGATTTAAAAAGGAGTGAGCAGACGTTCGTGGAAGGGCAGACACTCTTGGCTGCCACATCACTCTCTCTGGTACGGTTCAGCAGCTTGTGTACGGTTACTTTCGCAAGGCTAGTTGCTAAAGACTAATGATTTCTAAAATGCAACAGCGGAAATGGGGAGTACCGATCACTGGCAGTCTCTGAATGACCGCTGACACTGCTCCTATCTTGAAACAAGGCGGATTGCCTCATTCCTTAACATAGGAAACAGTCACACTCTTTCAACCACCTCGGGCTTATGATCGCAGCGTCAATACCGCGTGAGCGGTTTAGTCCTTTGCCTCATATCGGCCTAATGCCCCAATACGTCAATGCCATGGGGGGATTCAAGTTTCAAGGACGTACACCAGACGAGATAGAACGACTTGTCGCGCTTTCGTTGGAACTCGAAAAGTGCAACGCATTCAGTCTCCTGATAGAAGGGACATGTGAGGAAGCAGCACGGAAAATCACTAATTCTGTAAAAATTCCAACCATTGGTATTGGAGCTTCGCCCGAATGCGATGGTCAAGTATTGGTAACTGAAGATGCTCTAGGTCTATTCTCTGACTACACCCCACGATTCGCGAAACAGTACATCGACTTGAGTGCATTGATACGGGAATCGTTCGCGAGATTCGAGGATGATGTTAGATCCGGTGCCTTTCCGACATTGGAACACTGCTTTGATGTTGCCAATAAGTCATAATTCCCCATTTCACCAGACCAACGGGAAAGCCGAGCAGGCCAGTGAATTTCAGGCATTAAGTTAACCAAAGGAACGTAGGATAATATCGATGAATCGCAAGGACATAGGACTGGCCATCTTGGTAGTGGCCATTTGGGGATTCAACTTCGTCGTCATCAAAGTGGGTCTGAAAGAACTCCCGCCCATTCTGCTTTGCGCGCTCAGATTCTTTCTCGCCGCGTTCCCAGCGGTCTTTTTTATCAAACGTCCCACCGTACCTTTCCGTAGCGTTATGGCCTTCGGACTGGTGATGTTCGCGTCTCAGTTCACGCTGCTGTTTTCCGGCATGTATGCCGGAACAACGGCCGGCATGGCGTCTTTAGTACTTCAGGTTCATGTGTTTTTCACGGTCGCACTGGCTGTCGTATTTCTGGCTGAACAGCCGTCTGTCTGGCAGATCATCGGCGCCTTGACGGCATTCTCGGGCATTGGGCTGGTTGCCATCCATACAGGCGGCGAAATCTCGGCGCTGGGCCTGATTTTAATCGTTGCTGCCGCTGCCTCATGGGGCATAGGAAACCTGATTGCCAAGAAGCTCGGTAAAATCGATATGCTGGCACTGGTAGTTTGGGGAAGCCTCGTTGCCTGGCCGCCGCTTTTGCTGCTGTCGTATCTACTGGAGCAAGGCAGTTGGAGCCTTGAAGACATGGCTCATCTTTCATGGCTCACTATCGGGGCAGTCGGCTATATCACCTATCTGTCAACTCTGCTGGGTTTCGCCGTGTGGAGTTGGCTGCTGAGCCACTATCCAGCGGCAACAGTGGCGCCGTTTACCTTGTTGGTGCCCGTGTTCGGCTTTACGAGTTCAGCGCTGGCCTTGGGAGAGCCGCTGTATCCGTGGAAGCTAGCCGCTGCCATATTGATCATTGCAGGGCTGTGCATCAATCTGACTGGCGCTCGCATCGCCATGCGCCTCCGTCCGGCATGAGCAAGCTGTCACCGGAACTGTCCGAGAAGCCGTATTGGCCAAATTTGAAAAATCAGTTCATGGAAAATCAAATACATATGATCCCGCTTTTGGCTAGCGGGTTTTTTCTACCACATCATCAGACCACTCAAAGGAGTTGAACGTTATGCGTAAATCGATAGCCCTGCTTGGTGAATATACACCGACATTTCCACCCCATGCTTCAACCGATGCGGCCATCAAGCATGTCCGAAACTTTTTGGATATAAACATAACAGCGGAATGGATTTCAACGGAAGACATTGACCAAAGCCTGTTTGATCGCTATTCCGGCATATGGGTGGCTCCAGGCAGCCCGTACAAGAACATGGAGAAGACTCTATGGGCCATTCGCTATGCGAGGGAAAACAAGATTCCCTGTTTGGGCACTTGTGGCGGGTTTCAGCACATTGTGATTGAATACGCCCGTAACGTCCTGGGCTTCAAGGAGGCGCAGCACGCCGAATACGATCCATACGCTTCAAGCCTGTTCATTTCGCAATTGGCTTGTTCACTCGCTGGCCGTGAGATGCAGCTTAATTTTGTACCGGAATCTCAAGTGAACGTAATTTACGGCAGTTTGTCGGCGAAAGAGCGGTACTACTGCAATTTCGGCGTCAATCCGGATTGCATCCCTCTATTGAAGCAAGGCCCGGTGACTATCTCTGGCTCAGATGCTGAAGGTGAAGTGCGCGTCATTGAGCATCCGAATCACCCCTTTTTCATTGGCACATTGTTTGTACCGCAGGAACGCTCTACACCTGAACAACCACATCCGCTAATTACAGCTTTCTTAGCGGCTGTAGTTAGTTATTCAGTTTAACATCCTTAGCGTTCAACATTAGCCATCAAATACCTACATGATCACTTGCTATCTACGTTACATCATTGACCCCTACAAGCTTAAAGAGTTTGAGCATTACGGAAAGCTGTGGATTCCTCTCGTGGAAAAGTTCGGCGGAAAACATCATGGCTATTTTATGCCTTCGGAAGGTACGAATAATGTTGCGCTGGCTCTGTTTACCTTTCCTAGTTTTGCACTCTATGAGGAATACCGAGCCAAATCGCTTCAGGACCCGGCGTGCCAAGCTGCGTTCGAATACGCCGAACAGACACGTTGTATCCTGAGTTATGACCGTAGCTTCTTCCGTCCTGTTTTTGAATAAGCTCAAACGCTAGCGATTTACAGCTGGAAAACTTAGACGTGTTCTTATTGTAAAACTAGCAAATTTTCCACGCCGTTTAACACTCAGGAAAAGTGACGAGCGTCCATTATTCCTGTTTATTGACACTTGGAACTCCAAACTACCAGAAGTAACGGAAAATAACTATGAAAAGCGAAGAAAATGCAATTTAAAAGCAAATATCGCATAAGTCTATCTGCTATTGCTCATTTTCTCACGAATCCTTACGGTCACCCTATTAAGAGATAAAAATACAGCATCAGCTGATTTTTAGATGTGTGTCGGTTGTACCTGAAGTTGAAGTGAATTTTACCTAATGGCGCATCATTATGGATGCTAACTCGGTTTTTCGTTCCATTGCGCCTCAAACGCCATATATGACAGAGTTTTCAGTGACTTATGATTAAAACCAAAAACTTGTAAGTCTATGAGCATATGGCATTATTCAGCCAAATGGCAGCTGGCAACACAACTGGCGGGTCTGCTCCATTTAAGGAGCTATTGTCAGTTTTAGCATGACTCAGAACGAATTTCGGCGTGACAAAATTTTCGGCGGTTCCGGCTTACAACCCCAAAAAGAGACGGTCAGGAATTCCCAGTGAACGGCTGGTTAACCTTGAAAAGTGGTCATACAAAGACTGCCAATGAGTGGTAGTCACCTATAGCCTTAACTGACACCTCCGCCCATAGCTTGGTACAGAGCCGCACTATCGACGAGGCGCTGTGCCTGAGCCGCGATCAAGTTGATTCTGGTCTGTTGCGCCGCTTGTTGTGCGATAAGTTGCTGAACGTAGCTGGCCGCACCCAGTGCATATTGTCTCTGCACGGATTGCAAAGAGCCCTGTGCCGCAGCATCGGCGGCAGCCAGTGCTGCCAATGCTGCGGCATCGTTCTCCAGTGCGCGCAGGACATCGGCCACATTGCGTAGGGATTCGAGCACGACGCTTTGGTAATTGGCCGCAGCTGCATCGAACGCGGCCAATGCCGCGCGCTTTTCGGCGGGCAGTGCGGGATTAAAGAGCGGCTGGGTAAGTTGTCCAAGGATGTTCCATATTGCCGAACCGGGGCCGAACAATGCGCCTGCAATCAAGGTCTGCGTAGCGAGACCGGCGCTAAGATTAAGTTGTGGATACAGCTTGGCGATTGCGCTGCCGTATTCCGCGTTGGCAGCGTGTAACAGCGCTTCTGCGCCCAGGATGTCAGGGCGGCGGCGTACCAACTCGGAAGGTACGATTAAGGGTAAATCGGACGGTAGGGTGAATTCTTCCAGCGTAAAAGTGGGTAATCGCCCATCTCCCGGAGCACAACCGGTGAGTGCGGCCAACAGATGTTCATTCTGCTGACTCTGTTTACGCAACACGGGAAGGGCGGCGCGAGTCTGTTCCACTTGGGTTTGCAGTGCCAATACCTCATCCGGTGCGCCCTGGCCAAGACGCACGCGTTCTTGGGTAATGTGCAATTGGTCATCTTGAGCGCGAAGAATAGCCTCCGTAGACTGTATTTGTGCCGCAAGCCTGGCTTGAGTAATCGCGGCGGTAACGATGTTGCCCGCCAAGGCCAACTGCGCACCTTCCAATTCGTGGTGACGATACTCGGTTTCGGCGGCTAAGGCTTCCAATGCTCGGCGGTTACCGCCTACAAGATCGAGTTGGTAATTGACGTTAACACTGGCGTTAAACAAACTGAATTCCCGCGCCTTGCCGTCTTGCCCCAATACGATGGGATTAAAGCGTTGTCGTTGAGCGCTGAAACCGGCATCGGCTTGAGGATACCTCGTCGCCCCCTCCTGTGCCGCATAGATTTCCTGCGCCTGACGTAACGTGGCTCGTGCAGAAGCCAGCGTTAAACTGGCCTGAAAAGCCTGCTCTATCAGCGCGTCGAGTTTGGAAGATCCCAGATCACGCCACCACTGTGCGCTCACGTTTGCGCCGATGCTAAAGTGTTGTGCATCCCCCAAAGCCGTGGCTGCGGATGCCGTTTGAGTCGACAAAGGGGTTGCGGTGTAGGCTGGAGTATCGGGGCCGGCCGGTCGTTTGAAATCGGGACCTACGGTACAACCCGTCAGCAATCCGGCAAAAATGATGGCTGTATATGTCCGAACCGTCATGTGATCAGCGCCGTGATGGTTTATGCCTTCAACGTTGTCCATAAAAATGTTCCATGAACGATTGACGGAAGCTCTGATGGCAAGCCAGACAACTGCTTTGCAGATTCGCAAAGGCTGTAATCACGCCTTGTCCGTCGTTGCGAGCGGCAACTTGTTCCAGCGCCCGCGCAGCTTGATGCGTTATTTCATCATGACTTTCGAACGTGCCCATATCGGTGCCAATGAACGTCAGGATACGCATCTTCTCGATAACAGGCGGCTCCGGATGCTCGGCGATCTGCGGTGCAACTTTGGCGACCGAAGCCCAATCTTCACGAGAAATGGCTTCAGTAATGGTCTGCATGTTCTTACCAAGTTCTTGCATGATCCGGCGCAGTTCTAATGGCTTGGCTTCGGTATCGCCATCGGCCCAAGCATGCGAGTAGATGCCGGCAAGCAATACGCTGGCTGTAAAGAGGTTTTCAGGGAAGTTTCGGTATTTCATAAAAGTGCCTTGAATTTCATTGTTTATTCACTCGAATCCCCGTCCTTCGCCAGCTTCCTCATCGGTCACGCCGTCGCGGATATGGTAGATGCGTTTGAAGGTGGGAATAATTTTTTCGTCGTGGGTGACAACGATGATGGCGGTCTCGTACTGGCGTGCCATATCGTTGAGAATACGGATAACGGCCATGGCCCGCTGACTGTCGAGCGGCGCGGTGGGCTCGTCGGCAAGAATCACAGGCGGGCGATTGACCAGCCCACGGGCGATAGCCACGCGCTGCTGTTCGCCGCCGGAAAGCTGCGACGGCATGGCGCGGGCGCGGTGTTGTACATCCAGCGCGGTGAGGAGCTCCAGTGCTTTCGCACGCGCTTCGCCATTGGGAATGCCTGCCAACATCGGCAGCAGTGCAACGTTGTCGGTCACATCGAGAAACGGAATCAGGTAGGGCGCCTGGAATACGAAGCCGATCTTGTCCCGACGCAAGGCGCCCAAGTCACGTACTTTCCAGCCGTTGTCAAAGATCACCTCATCACCCAGAACCATGCGGCCGGCAGTCGGATCGATCACCGCCCCCAGACACTTGAGCAAGGTGCTCTTGCCGGAACCGGACGGCCCGATAAGCCCTACCACCTCACCCGGAGCAACCTGCATGTTCACGCCCTTCAAGGCATGGACAGCGGTATCACCCTCACCGTAGCGTTTCTTTAAACCTTCAATATGAATGCCTTTGCCGCTCACCTTAGCCTCCTATGGCTTCGGCCGGATCGACCTTGAGCGCCATACGAATAGCGACAAGGCTGGCCAGTGCACAGATTATCAGCACAGCGAAAAAACCCGCGACGGAGTCGAGTGGCTCCAGCAGCACATACTTGGGGAAAATCGGCACCCAAAAGGTAGCGGTGATTTTCCCCACCACAAAACCGATAACGCCAAGAGCAAGCGACTGCTGCATGATCATGCCGGCAATGGTGCGGTTCTTGGTGCCGATCAGTTTAAGCACCGCGATTTCCCGGATTTTCCCCAAGGTCAAGGTATAGATGATGAAGGCGACAATGGCCGCGCTGACGATGCTCAGAATCACCAAAAACAAGGCGATTTGCCTGGCTGATTTAGCGATGACCTTATCCATCAAAATCGATTCCATCTGGGTACGGGTATAAACCTGCAGGCGCTTCCAGCGGCGGATCGGCTCGGCTGCATCCTCAGGGAGCGTGCCAGGTTTGAGCTTGACAAGTACCGCATTAACATAGGTGTTGGCGCTTTGCGATGCATTCACCACAGCGAGCAAGTCGGGAATGCCTGGGCGATTGAAGTCCGGGTTCTCTGCGTTGCGCCGGCGATGCTGAACCAGGGCATCGTTGTCTTTCAGAAATTGCGCTTCTTGAGCGTCTTTGATCGGGATGAAAACCATCGGATCACCGTTATAAGATACCGTGCGCTTGGATAATCCGACGACCATGTAAAGATTACGGCGGATTCGGATGCGCTCACCGAGCTGAAATCCGCTGGTAATATCGGCAATGGCTTCATAGTGGCTGCGAGTGATATGTCGTCCGGCGACGAGATTCCGGGGTTGTCCCGGCGTACCCGGCTTGCCGGCCGCGACGCCAACCACCATGGTGCTAACATCCTGCTCGCCGTGACCTACCTGCATAATCAGATAGGTGACATTGGCGGCGTATTCCACGCCCGGCATAGCCAGCAGGCTGCGATAAAGATCGTCGTACAGACTGGACGATTCGGCATAAGGTCCCTGAGTGCCCTGCTGCACTACCCACAGATCCGCGCCGGTGTTATCCAGCATCACCTGCGCGTCGTCGACCATGCCCCGATAGATGCCGGCCATACTCAGCGTCACGCCGATCAATAATCCCAGACCGACGCCGGTGAACACGAACTTACCCCAAGAATGGAGGATATCGCGGCCCGCCAAGCTGATCATCGCGCTGCACCGGGAATGTGTTCAACCACATGAATTCGGCTGCGTGTGGTCAGCGCCTTTTCGCTGTAAACCACTACCTGGTCGCCGTCCTTGAGCCCATCGCGTATTTGCACTTGGCCATCAAGATCAGCAACGCCTAGTTTAACGGGAGTAAAGTGCAGGTCGCCGCCCATAGCTTGCCAGACGCCCACTTGACCATTCTCGCGATGAATGGCGGCATTGGGAATCACCGGGGCGGCTGGTAGCGCCGGTAAGTCGACCGTGACTTCCGCCAGTTCACCCAGCGGCGGCAATGGATCGGGGGGCAGATCGAAACTTACCTTGGCAAGCATTTCTTCGGTCACGGCGTCAGCCTTGGGTTCCACCCGCAGTACGCGGCCTGCCAGAACATGGCCACTGCGCGAGCGCAACACAATGCGGGCTGGCAGTCCAGCGGCAAGCCCGTTGGCACTGATCTGGTCGAAGCGTACGTTCAACCATAAACTTTTGGGGTCGATCACCTCCACCACAGCTTGACCAGCAACGACGGTCGTGCCGGGATCGGCATCGCGGGAGCTGACCAAGCCGTCAGCCGGCGCGATCAGGCGCAGGTTGCCCCGCTGCGTAACCAATGCCTCCCGGTCAGACCGAGCACGAGCGACGTCTTCATGGGCAACAGTAAGTACAGCATCCGCGATCTGCAATTCCTGTCGCTTGGTGGCGACTATTTCTTCGCTGGTCGAGCGTACCGCAAACAATTGTTCATATCGATGCAACTGGGCCTGCGCATACGCTTGCCGAGCCTTCGCTTCGCGCAATGCCGCTTCGGCATGCTTGAATGCCGATTCCTGTGAGCGCACACGATCATCGAGATCGACCGGATCCATCTCGCCCAACACTTGACCGCCCTTGACCCGATCGCCCACATGCACCTCCAGACGTTGCACGCGACCGGCAACCGTGGGACCCATTTTGTAGGTATAGCGCGCCTCGACCGTGCCGATACCGAATAGCGCCGGGGTAATTGACATTGACTTTACCTCCGCGACCGTCACGGTTACTGGTGCCAGCGGGCCGGATCGTAAGGCGACGTAGACGAAAAGCACAAGCAACGGCACAATAACTGCCAGAAGCGCTAAGGTTCGCTTTTGTAGAGGCATGCGCTTCATTGCGCACTCCGGATGCCACGCTGATAAATTGCAAAGACGCGTGGCGCATCGTGGCGGATACGCTCCACATTGCCGGCCAGCAGCGATTGCATGACCAGGCCTTGGATGGTGCCGATGAACAGGGTGGCCGCGGCTTCGGTATCAAGTTCGGCGGACAGCTCGCCGCAGGCCTTGCCTTCCTCAATCAGTCGGTGCAGGCGTTCTCCATAACGCTGGATCAGGGTTTGCACTATGCGCTTGGGCGCCGTTTGCTCGGCACGTTGCAATTCACCAAACATCATTCGGGGAACCCCGGGGTGTTCGGCCACGAACTCGACGTGGCTCATGAATATCGCCTGCATCGTGGCCAGAGGCGATTCAATACCTTGCGCGGCATAATCAATCCGCGCCAGGAGGCGTTCAGCAACCCATTCCATGACTGCCTGCCAAATGGCATCCTTAGTCGGAAAATGACGAAACAACGCGCCCTGGGTCAGGTTCATATGTTTGGCGATAGCCGCGGTTGTGATTTCGCTGGGGTTTTGCGAACCCGCCAACTCAACCACAGCCTCGACTGTTACGGCACGTCGTTCATCGGCAGGAAGATGTTTTACATGAGTATTCAAGGTTGCTCTCAAAAAAGATAGTAATTAATTACTATCTTAACGTGATAAACAAATTATGCAAGCGGAAAATCACTCTTGGTAAGTTACGATAATTACGACGGTTCAATTGACTAAGCGTACGCATTTTTCCGAATTCTGCGTGCGCCCCAGATATAAACCTCTGGACCCTGATGAATCTATCCGCGCGCTTTTTCCCAAAAGACTCTGCCGGTTTCTATGAACCTCTGTGTCAATCGGGTTTTAAAAGCACCGGTCTGACCTGTTGACGTCATCAATAATGAGTTACTTGCCTCCGCAATCTGATTAAATTCTGTTCACCGGTATGAGGGGTATCCACGCTTTGCTCAACACCGGAACCTTTCTCTCGTGTGGAGGTGTGAGCAAAGGGTGGATACCCGACTTCTCGTGACTAAGCCGCAGCGGCCTCGTAGGCGCTATCCTGCCTGGCCATCGCCCAGAGCACACGGGCATTCTTGTTAGCCAGCGCCACGGCCGCTTTGTTAAAGCCGCGCCGTTCAACCACGGCCTGTAGCCATCGACTCAGCGGGTCGCTTTTATCAGTGCAGCACCGGATAACTGACCGCGCACCATGGATCAACAAGGTGCGCAGATATCGATTGCCACGCTTACTGATACCCAGTAACACTTGCTTATCGCCACTGCTGTGCTGGCGTGGCACTACCCCCAGGCTCGCCGCATAATCGCGGCTTTTCGCGTAGCCTTTGCCATCACCGATGTCGGATGCCAGGATCGTCGCGGTGATCGGGCCGACGCCTGGCACATCCAGGAAGCGGCGACTGAGCGCATTCTGCTCACACAACCGGTTTATTCGCCTATCTTGGGCTTTGATATCGTCATCGAGCTTACTGAGACCGGCGTACAGCTCTGCAAACAGTTCGCGGCTTAACGAGGGCAAGCCATATTCGGCATTGGCTAAAACCAGCGGCAGTTGCTTTCTCACTTGGTTAACACCCTGGGGTAGCACGACTCCAAGTTCAGATAAAAATCCACGAATCCGATTGGTGAGTGCAGTCCGTTGATCAATCAAGTCCTGGCGTAACCGATGCAGCATCTGCATCTCCTGTTGTTGCAGATTTTTCACCACGACGGTGCGTTTGTTAGGTCGGGTCACAGCGGCGAAGATCGCCTCGGCATCGTTAAAATCATTCTTGTTGCCGACGACAAACGCTTTCACGAACCGGGCATTCAACAAGACGACCTCATGGCCTAATTTCATAAATTCACGCGCCCAGTGATGGGCACCGCCGCACGCTTCCATGCCAATCAGGCTCACCGGCATTTGCGCGACATAGGCTAATAATTCGTGACGTTTCAATTTCTTTTTGACGGGTTTGCCTTCAGCAGAAAGGCTGTATAGATGAAAAATGCTTTTGGCTAAATCCAAACCCACGACATTGCTGTTCATTTCGGACTCCTCTTTTTCCCATTAATTCGCTGGGTGCATTATGACACCCTAAGGGTGAGGAGGAGTCCATGTCATCAGTCTGGGCCGAACTGAGACTCTCAGTGTCAGTGTCAGGTTCAATCCAATCAAATGTTTTGAACCTGGGAGAGTAGCAGCGGCGTTTAGCCGATTATTCTCTGTATCTGAACAGTCTACTCAGCTGCCGGCGTTGCGGTTGCAAGCCGACTGCGCAGTTCCGCCACTTCTTCTAATGCATTCTTTGCCTCTGCTTGGGCTTCCTTAATTTGCTGTGACGCGAGCTGTGCAGTCGAGCTGTTAAGTTCTTGGGTAACTTGCTGGAGTTTTTCTTCTAGCTGATCTAGCCGGGTTTCCGCCTTTGTTGCGCGCTCAGTCATAGATTCGAGCTTTGCCGTTGCAACATCGGCTAATTTTTCAGTTTGCGCGGCCACTTTTTCAGCTTGCTGACAAGCGTCTTGGCTCATTTCAAGCGCTTTGCGCAGCTGGTCAATTTCATTTTTTTGCTCTGCCAACTTTTCCATCTGACCATCCAGTTTGTTGCGGTTCTGCGCCACTTCAATTCTGGCTTGCTCTGCCGCATTGCGCTCGCGTGCCAGCTCTTGTGCTTGCCGCGTGATTTCTGCGGCGCGGTCTGCCGCCAATGCTAATGCCTGATCTCGCTCTTTAGTCAATGCGATAACCTGATCCACGAGTGCTGAATTTTCAGCCTCCAAGGCTTCTCCAACTTTAGCCAGAACGTTTGTCTCATCCTGTGACTGTACCAGCTTCTCCTCAATTTCCGAGCGTGCTTGCGCTGCTGCTCGACCAATTTCCGTAGCGATCGCGGTTGCCAAGCCAGCAGGCAAAACAGGCGCCGGTGCCGTAACCTGAGGGCGGGCTTCATTCCATGCCGTCAGATGACGATGAATCGTATTCGGGCTACCTGTTCCCAATCGTTCTCGAATGGCATTTATTGTCGGGTTTGATTGTCCTTCGCCGACCAAAGCATCGGCAGCGGCTGCGACCTGTTCATAGCTAATACCCACTCTTGCCATGTATGCGCTCTCCAAGAAAATAATAAAAAGGCAGAATATCGTATTAAATATAAATATTAAATACGATACGTTACGTAATACGATATGAATGATCGGTTCAATTTTACTCTGGCCGCCTCTTCAGCTTTAACTCCGGTACGCTATAAATCAACAACAATCGGCGCATTCACCGGCCGGTACCGCTCATTACAGGTTGACGCATTCACGAAAATGGTGCCGTCCTGTTCCAGCACCCCGTATCCTTCATGGATATGGCCGAAGACATGCACTTTCGGCTTGACCCGCGGCAAGGCTTTGAGTAATTCCTCGCAGCCGACATGCTCACCGCCGGGGACCTGGTCCAGGATGCCGTAAGGCGGCCCATGCGTGACCAGCACATCCGTGTCATCGGGGATCTGGGCCCAGACTTGGGCCAATTGTTGGCCGCGCGGCAGATTAAAAGCCCAGTGACAAAACTCCGGCTGCCAAGGCGAGCCCCAGAATTTGATGCCGTCAATGTCAATGCCGGAGTCTTGAAGATAGGTCGCATGGCGCAACAGCGCTATGGCTTGATCAGGCACCCGTGCAAACGGCCAGTCGTGATTGCCGGCAATCAGCAGCTTGTGCGGGTGCGGCAAACGGCCTAAAAAAGCATCGAATGCTTTGATTTCAGCCAACGTGCCATAGCCGCACACATCGCCGGCCACAATCAGTACATCGCCTCCTGGAATCGGAAAGACGGGTTTAAGGCTATGAAGATCGGACAGGCACACGAGGCGCAGGCTTTGGCCGGATTGTGCCGCCTGTGGCTCGGGGGCCTGAACCCTGGCCTGAGCGGAAGCGGGTGTTTGCGTCTGCGCACGGCGCTGGGCCATGCTGTCGTGGTCTGGTCTGCGGGTCATAAAGTCTCCATCAGGTTGTTCGGTCGGCTGGATGAGATCGCACTACAAAAGTGCGAAGGCGTTCATCGGTTAATGCATCAGCCGGTGGTATTCCTGCGTCACATCCGTCTCATCCCGGACCTGGTTCAGCGCTTTCCAGTGCGCCCAGACATATTCGGCATCCGGATCGAACCCGGGCGGGCCTTCGAGCTGATAGACGCGGCCGCTCCGGGTCTGGATGCGCATGGTGTCGCGGTCAAACGACTGGATCGCGGACGTGACCCGGCCCTTGCCTTTCCGGGCCACATAGCCGACCAGATGCCGGGATTGATCATGGTGGTCGTCAAATCGCGCTTCGCGTACCGACCAGCGGCTCAGGGTTTCTTCCGGTTCTTCATGAACCGGGGCAACAGCAAAAACAGGCATCACAAGGCTCCTTGTTCGGGTAACTATCGGGCTCGGGTTGAAATCCTCTGGACTGACGGCATACAGGCCATTATCCGGGCATTGCTCTCTGGCGTTTCTGAGCACCGCCTTGCCGCAAGCGGTGATCAGTTCCTGCTTGATCGGCCGCGGCTCCAGGCCGCTGCGGATGATCTTACTGACCACGGCCGGCGACAGTGCTTCGCTAAACGCGTTCCCCCAGTCATGACTGCATCTGATGTCTCGGTAAATGGAACTCAACACGGCTTCCATTTGCCGGGGTGTCGGCCGCTTGACGTCCAGGATCGTAAAGCGCGACAGAATCGGTTCAGCGATTAAATCAAGATCATTTGCCGTGCCGACCCAGACGATTTTCGAGCAGTCCGTCGCGATCTCCAGTCCTTCATCGACAAACCGGGCGGCGGTCTCTTTTTCGAGCAGTTGATACAACGCTCCCAATGGATCGTAACGCTTGTCGCCCCCCACCTTATCCATCTCATCCATCACGATCAGCGGATTGGCCCGTAGCCCCCGGGCCAGGGCCTCAACCACTCGGCCGGGTTTGCCGTCGGCCCAGCCCGAGGACATGCCGCCCAACACAAAGCCGGCCGTCATGCCGGAAAAGCTGACCAGTTCGAAATGCGTGTCGACAAGTCTGGCCAGCGCTTGGCAAAACGCGGTTTTGCCGATGCCCGGCGGGCCGGCAATCAGCAACGGGTTCGCCGCAAAAGCCCCCCGTCCCGCCAGGCGAGCCAGGGCAAACTGGTGCCGGTAGAAATCGATGACCTCGGAAAAGTTCGGAAACTGCTCGTCAAGTGCGGCCAGACTGTCAACGATAGATTCGGGTAGCAAAGCCAACTCCAGAAAGCCGGCGGTATCGCTAAGGAAATCCAGGTAGCGTTGATGATTGCGATAGAGGTTGCTTTTGCGCTCATGCTCTTGGAGCATCGCGTGCATTTTCCGGGTATTGAAAATCCGGACGACCTCCGGTAACTCATCAAAATCAATCGCTTCATAGTCAAAATCGTACTCGTCATCGAGCGCTTTTTGTTTTAAATAGTGTCGGAGCTGGTTATTGTTGTCGTGCGCGTACATACTTTCTTAATTAGAAGGGAGACTGTAGCCTACTGAGGCCGGAACGACTTGCATCAACGCGTCAGTCGCTTGCGGGTAGTCGGTCATCAGTTCAGATTATGCGGAATGGCGGTAAAGCCCGCAGGTCCGATTTTTAAAAAGTCGTAATGAAGCACATGACTTAATTGGGACTGGCGCAGAAGGTAGGGTCTGGGCGCTCCGGCATAGGTGGACTTTTGAGTGCTTGCCTGGGCACACAGCTGAAGAATATGACGACCGGCATCCGTTCTGGGCAGGGTCTCTTTGACAATGCTGTCGGACACGTCACGCACCACATCCAGTATCACAGAGAAACACTGAGAGACCGAGTAATGCTGCAGTAGCGTTAGCAACGTGTCTTGTAACTCGTCAGTCATCTCAACAGCAAACTTCCTTTCCTCCGCGAGATGCTGTAGAAATTCAACGCATTCTAAAACCGCCATTTCCCGCCAAAGGGCTTGCACTTCACTTCCCCACTTCGTTAGCCACACGCCATTGTGTAGGCTGGTATTGAGTTGCGCTAGCGTTTCTGCAAGGTGTTCAAGATGAATTTTCCATCTCACCACCATTAAATCCAAGTCTTCAATGGCATTAAAATGAGCGTCCTGAATAGCATCATCACGCACGATAAACGCCGCATCTTCTGTATCCGGGCTGAGAGTGATGAGTTCTCTCTCAAGCAAATAATGGACAACCAGCTTGTCATCGTGAGGCGCTAAAGGCGGAATATAGGCAGTGGGGCCAACACAACCTGCACTGGACACGGTCACCGAAGAGCGGATCAACGTGATCAAATACACCACGTCTTTCAACGACAAATCCGTGATCGATTGCAAAGCTTGTTTACTATCCAGAACAATACGCGCTTGAGAAAGAAGCACTTTCTTGGCCAGCGCGTTCGGCTGCTTTTGACATCGAAAGCAAGCGCAATGGCTGGATTGACGATGCTGGCAATGCTGACAGAACAGCCTGCTCAGTATTTGCCGAGAAGATCGGCTCAAAATTTTGCGCACCATGGGGTGGCGGCAATACGGGCATTGAACATCCGTTACCACGAAAGGAAGCGCGTTTATCAACTGGCGCGGATGACAGTTCAGTCCATACCGGGCAATGATCTCGGTGACAGAATCATCACCGGACCAATAGCGCACGGCGAGTTCCTTAATTTCAAGATGGTTAAGATGAGATAGCAGAGAGGCTAGGTTATCAGTGTCCAAAAAAAGCATGTCAACAATATGCGGCGTGTAAAAAGCCATTAAACAAAAAACAAAAAACAAAAATCTTATGAGAGTACACTGGCTCTCGATCAAACTCTTCTTTACATCAGAAACCAATTGCGCATTTCCTGCTGGATATGTGAAAACTAAAAAACGAAGTCCGCTTTATTAAGCTTCATCATCCTTTTCCGTATAAATGGATATTCTGCATATTCAGCATCAATGCTTCAGGAACGGTTCGACTGAGTAAACTCAGCGAAACGATATGTTCTACACATATCTTCGTGCTCCATAATTTTAAAAGCCTTTGATTTAGCAATTATAAATCCCAGACAGACTAAACACTAAGGATTCCTTAGTATCATTCTACTATAAAAACTAAGATTCTCTTAGCTTACTTTTGCCTGGAACTAAAAAGTGAGCGAAAAAACAGAGATTCAACCACCGCTGCCGAAGCGATTGAAAGAAGCACGGGTAAGATTAGGAATATCGCAAAAAACCTTAGGAACTCTGGCCGGAATCGATGAATTTTCAGCCAGTGCCCGTATGAATCAGTATGAGAAAGGTAAGCATGCTCCGGATTATGCAATGGCAAAGCGTTTGGCAGCGGTATTAAAGGTACCGTGCTCTTATTTATATGAGGAAGACGATAGTATCGCCACTATGCTTGTATCGTATTATCAGTTGAGTGACGATAAGCGTAAGCAGATTTTGGGAAACATTTTGGCTATGCAGCAGGATTACTCCACCAATTAACCGTTACAAGGCTTACCTTTAACATAATGTAGGTTCTTACAAAGAAGGCGTCAGATGATACCCTAAAAAACCACTTTTAATGGCATTATAGGTTGCATAAAAAACCTTGTAATAGGTGACTGGATAGATAGTAGTGCTTCTTCTGTTTGAGATCAAACAGCATGTCCATGCAATCAGTCTTACATTTGTGCAAATTTCTTAAGAGCATCCGTCAATCGTTCCGCTCCTGAAATTGGGTTATTATCGAAAACCATCATGTACTTAAACTCAGAGCCTGACTTAGCTTCCCACAGCTTACCGAGCTTCAGTTTTAATTCTGAATCTGAATTATCCCTATCGTCACCCTTGGTTTCTACGATGATGGTCTTTCCAGCTTTTGTTCTAATGATAAAATCAGGGTAGTGATTAAGAAAGCCGTTAATCCTAAAACCTTTACCCCTAGAAAGATTTCGGTGCCACCACTGAATATTCTCAAGGTTAGCGATATCGTTAATTACTCTGGATTCAAAATTCCCCATGGATGCCTCAGTACCATAGAGGCTTTTTGGTAGAGCAGGGGCGTTTGCCGATGGTGTAATTATTTCAAGAAAACTGAAGCTGGGTTTTACTGGAATTTTATCAATATCCAGTAGGTCAATGAACTCCTTATGAGCATGCGCATCAGCCAGTGTTGTTATCTTTTGCTTAATTTTTCTAACATAGGAGACATCCCGCTCAAGGCAGTCGCGTATCTGATTATCACTAAAGGACTCGATAATTCTACCAATGTATTTTTTGACCTCTTGATCAGTAATTGGGTACATATTGCCAATTAATCCGGTCAAGCGAGCGGTCAAATTCATAATCTGACTTTCTCTGTTGCCACTCAAAATAAGTGAATTAAATTTTTTCCTTTCATTTACGCTAATCTTAAACGGTATGGCCTTGTAGTTTTCATCACCGATTTCCTCAAGATCAACGCGATACATCTCGGTTTCAACATCTTCAAAACTGATAGTGGCATCAGCTTGGGAGAGCTTGAAGTCTTTTAACAATAAATCTCTTTCAAAAAGCTGAATAGAGTCATCATCTTCAATCCAGCCTCCCGCTTCAACATGAATAAAAAATTGTGGCAACTTTAACGCTAACGCCTGGTCCCTGAAAATATCCTTAATTTTGTGCTTATTCATTTTATCTTCCAGCGCAGCCGGGATATCAATGTTAATGGCTTCACCGGCTTTAGACTCATAGTCTCTATTCTGAACAATCGCTTGCTGGGTAATCTGCTCAACAAAGGTGTCATTCGATAAGACCTCATTATTAGGATCATCAATACCGACCGTTGTTATGGAGCTCCAATTTTTATTAATCTCATCAAGATCAGTACCGTCGGTTGTGCCTGGCTCAACTGAAGTTTGATTTAATGATTGATTCGCCTGGTTAAAATAACTCCCAAATAGATCATCATTTTCAGGTTGATTCTGGTTTTTTTGCTCTTCTGGTTGTTGCGTAAGATCGCGGTAATCCTTGTCAGAAAATCCAGCTCGATTTAAGGCCTTAACAACACTTTGCAGGGTGTCCATAAAGAGGTTTGATGCAGTAAATACATAACTGAGGTTCAACAGATCATGGCCATGTTGTTGTACATGTGGCATTCGAAGAATTCGACCTAAAATCTGCTCTACATCCACCGCTGAAGACTTATCAGCTAGAGATGCCAGTATGTAAGCAAACGGGCAGTCCCAGCCCTCCTTTAGCGCGTTAACGGTAATAATATACCGCACAGGGCAATCTCGACTCATCAGGTCCATACCTTTGAGCTCATTGATGTCTGCCGTTTTGATTTTTATTTGATCAGCGGGAATACCTGATTCGATCAGTTTTTCTTTGGTTTTTTCATAGGTGGTTTTATCTTCACCAGTACGAGGCTGGGCCTGAAATAACACGATAGGCCGAATGTATTTACCACCCTTAGCTTCTTCTTCGATCGCTATCTTTTCAAGCTGTCGACGTAAGATTAAAGCGCTTTCAATTGCTTCACCGCAGCTGGATCTATTGGCAACAATAACCGGCAGTTTAACCATGTGTTGTTTTTTGAGCGCCATTGCGTCCACATAGCTGATGATGTTGCTGTTGTTTCTAGGGGTAGCCGTTAAATCTAAAATAAAATGTGGATTCAGATTGACCAGCATTTCCACTGATAACGCGGTTTCCGCATTATGGCTCTCATCAACAATTACAATGGGTTTCAGCTGACGAATCACATTAATAAGGGAGGATGGATCATATTCCGGTAATAAGGAATCGGATTGATCGGTATCACCGGACATGAAAGATGCTAAGTAACCATTATCCTGAAAGATTTTTCTATCTTCCTTGTTTTTGGCTCGTAAACTGTCAAAGCTCATCACAATAATGGATAGTTGCGCGGTCACCGTATCAGCTGAAAATCCTGCGCCCATTAATAGATCACGCTTTTCATAAACGGCAACCCGATTATTAAAAAGACCATTTAGTCGCTGTCTATAAGGGTGATCAGGGTTGTCTAAATTACGAACTGTTTGCTCTAAAATCGTCAGTGAAGGAACTAACCAGATTACTAGCTTACTTCGCTTAGGATGAGAAATTTCAAGCGCGTCAAAGATGGTTTTGAGGGCATTAACGGCAATGAATGTTTTACCGCCTGCGGTCGGCACCTTAGCGCACACATGAGGAACACCAAGCACGTTATTTTTATAGGCATCCATGCCGATAACACCTTTTTCATTCCAGTAAGCTTTAAACGCTTTAGCCATATCTGGATTAGCTTCCAATTCAGCTAAATATTCAGCCAAATTATCAATGACGCGCTGTTGATAATCTTTTAATTCCATGTGAATTTATTCCTTAAAAACGCGTAATATCGCGTGGGATCTTCTTAAAGATAATGCCGTGCTTTGTCATGAATTCTTTTGTAAGTAAACATTTGTCAGCATAGATAATGGCGGTTTCCGGTTTGTCTGCGTCGAATTTCAATGAACCAAGAAAATCCAAATCAAGACAAGTGGCTTTATCGGGCTCATAATAGAAAATCCACGCCATTGCGCTATTAAGGCCAATCAAGTGCGGCGTGTAAGCATTATCTTGAGTTGTTCTGTTCTCAGATGGAATCCCTTCGCTGTGAGCCACATAAAGACGGACTGCATCAATACCAACAGCTTCATTCAATGTATCATCCGCGTCGAAAATAGGTTCTCCAATCGTGTAATAATCAAAGCTACCACCAAGTCCAGCAACTTGTTTGGAGTCATCACCGTAGCCCGACATTACACGGCGAACTCGTTCAGCTGTGATGGTGTCTGCGTAATCCATAAGTTCAATCAGAATAAAGCGACGGACACCCTTTGTTTTGGCATTAAGGTTTAAAATTGCATGCCCAGTTGTACCTGAACCCGAAAAAGAATCCAAAACAATAGAATTGTTATCAGTCGCTATTTGTAAAATCCGCTCAATTAATCGCGTTGGCTTTGGCGTGTCAAATGTAGCTTCACAGTTAGTAAGAATCTCTTTTATTTCAGATTTTGCCTCTTGACTATGACCAGCGTCATCATTAGCCCACCATGTCCAAGCTGAAACCCCTTCTGATTCATGTAAGTATGTTTTACGCCTTGGAACCCCATTGCCATCTTTACCAAACCAAATTCGATTGTCAGCTACTAAATCAAGAAAAACAGATTCAACATTCTTCCAACAGTTTCCAGGTGGTGGAAAAACCTCACGACCAGATGGTGTTGTGATTTTATACATCTGGTTAGGTCGGTGTCCTTGAGCGGCAAAATCTGTAGAAACCCAATCGCCCCTTGGATCGTTATCAGGGTTTTTGAAGCTAGATCTTTGTTTCTCTGATTGCGGTATTTTATTGAAGGTTATCAGCTTCTTGTCCTTGGCATAACACATAATATGCTCATGAGCATCGCCTAATCGAAGCCTTGAATCAGGTGACGTTCGTTTCTGCCAAACAATATTGGCTACAAAGTTATGCGTACCGAAAATTTCATCTAGAAGAAGTCTTAAAGTCCCTGCTTCACAATCATCAATGCTTACAAAAATCGATCCGTCCTTTGCCATTAACCGATGCAACAATTTCAACCTTGGATACATCATGCATAACCATTTGTCATGCCTGGACAGGTCCTCACCTTCTTTACCGACAACTTGGCCAAGCCATTTCTTGATTTTAGGGTCGTTCACCGCGTCGTTGTACACCCATCCTTCATTGCCGGTGTTATAAGGGGGGTCGATGTAAATACAGTTAACCTTACCTTCAAACTCAGGCAAAAGACTTTTCAAGGCTTCCAGATTATCGCCGTGAATAATCCTGTTTCCTGTGCTATTAGCTGGCGTGCCTTCAGGTGCTTCAAAACGGCTTTCATGGCGTAAAACGCGGAAAGGTACGTCATGATGATGGTTTACAACCTTGTCTTTCCCGACCCAGGTTAGTGTTGGCATGGGTGATTATTTCCTTGAGCTAAATTAGTAAAACAGCGTAGTTATACCGCTATTTTACATTTGTACGACACACCAGCGTCTATTATTTTGGCATCCGTGGGTAAGCCAAAATACGGGATTCGATCACGCCATTCTTGTGGACAGCCTTTCGGTACTTGGTCGTCTGTAGCAATGGATAGTGCAATGATATTTAGTTTAAGCTATCCTTCTATAATTTGTTTTTCTGCCATCATGCCAAATAACGATAATTACTGGTTCATGCTTCAGTTTAAATTGAAGCTCTATCAAGCGACTGGTGAGGAATATCAACGTTTATTTAATAATGTAATGACTGCATGTCATGGTGAGAATTATCAATCTGTACGCCCTTGGGGAAATAAAGGTGACGGCGGTAATGATGGTTTTTTAGTTAATGAGAGACGTTATTTTCAAATTTGTGCGCCAAACCCTACGACTAGAAAGAATGAAGTACAGATCGCTAACAAAGCTAAAGGTGATTTTCATAAATTAATAGCAAGTCAATCAAATCTACAGCTCTATAGTTTTGCGCTCAATGATCGATTTGTCGGCGTTCCTGAACCAGTGAATCAGGCTTTAGCTGAAATTTATAATACACATAAGATTCCTTCTTCAGCATTCAATAGCGGGCATCTCGAACAACTTTTTTTTAAGCTTGATAACAACCAGAAGATGAATATTGTTCAAGGTGTACCCCTTGAGACTCCGAAGTGGGTTGATCCATGGATGGTATCTGAATTACTTGATCATCTTTCCAGGTCGTTTGATTTTTCATTGAACTTAATGACTGATCAAGATACAGCTCCTGAGTTTGAAAAGAAAATTCAAATAAACAACCTCCATCCTGGAATTTCTAAGCATTTACGACTGTATGCAAATCAAGTTGGAGAGATTAATACATTTTTGAGTGCCCGTCCTGGAATGGCGCAAAATATTGCTGATGAGTTGCATGGGGTCTATATTGATAGCTTAACTGCAATACCTAATACAGATGAAAGTGCTACGGATTTACGTTTTGTCTATATTTTGGAGCGTATTTTACCTCCTGCGGCTAAAACAAATCCAATGCAGCGCAGCGGATGGCAACAGATCGCCTTGACTGTTATGGCTAAATACTTTGAAACTTGTGATATTTATGAGCACCCAAATTCCACTCATTCCACATAAGCATATCCGTTTTTCCGAAAGTATTTTGCTGCTTGCTGGCTTTGTGCGCACTCATTTACTTGATCGTCCGCAAACCCTAGATGAGCTATGGACGCGACTTCATAGCCTAAGGAAGGATCACGCTTGGCTTGATGATGTATCATTTTCTGGGCTTGTTCTTGCTGTGGATGTACTATTTGCTATAGGGCAAATAGATAGCATTAAGGATGATTATATCGGCTTGAAGGATTCTTCACATGCGACTGATTAGGCTGTCCGCTAACCAATCGAGTTTCAAAACAATTAATTTTAATCCACAAGGATTGACGCTAATTGTTGGTGCTTCATCTAAAGGGAAAGAAGAAGGTAATTCAAATGGGGTTGGAAAGTCGCTTGCCTTACGATTAGTACACCATTGCCTTGGGGCAAATGGTAGTAAGCAATTTGGTGAAAAACTTCCTGAGTGGATCTTTCGCCTTGATTTCGAGATTAATGGAATACCCCACAGTACAGAGCGTAGTGCAGACAGTAAAATAATAACACTTGATAATAAGCCAATTAAGTTAAGAGAACTAACAAAGTGGCTGGATGAAAGTAGTGTCTTTGATCTTACCGCTGTTGCAAACTTACCAATTTCATTTCGAGCGCTTATCAAGCGATTTACGCGGCTTGAAAAATCTGATTGCTTAGAGCCAGACTCAACTGCTAAAGAAACGCCTTATGAAGCATTGGTGCGTACACTGTTTCTTTTAGGTTTAGATATTAGCTTGGTGTCACGTAAGCATGAATTCAAAAAGCGTATTGATGCTTTAAAGAATGCGAGTCAATTATGGAAAATAAATCCGGCGTTACATGATATGTTTCGTGCGGGTGATGATGCACGCATTCGCGCTAATTGGCTAAAAGATAAAATACCTCAATTACAAGAGCAACTTAATGGCATGGTCGTAGCAGAAAACTATCGCGATCTGGAGCAAGAAGCTAATAGGCAAACGCAAATATTACGTGGCATTTCACAAGAAATTGAGTTATTAAAGTTTCAGGTTCAGGGTATTTCAGAGCTGCTTGTTGAGCATCCAGATGTTAGCTCTAAAGAGCTCTTGGCATTGTATAAAGGATTGGAAGGTGTTTTTAAAGTAGAGGCATTAAAGCACTTCGAAGCAGTTGAGCAATTTCATAGCGGACTTGCTGAAAGCAGAAAGCGGAGGCTTTTAGGTGATCTTACACGGATCAACACAGAAATTGAAACCAAGCAGTTTGAGCAGCGTAAGCTGGAAGAGCACCGCGACAAGCTTCTGCAATCGTTAATAGGAAAAACGGCTTTTGAAGAATACCGCGCGGTAGCTAATCAGCTCGCTCAACAGGAGCAGGAGCTTAAGGCTCTCAATGATTATTTGGACTTCGATGTAAACGTGAATAAGGAAACCTTGAGCATCAAAGAAACTATGCTTCACGATACTCATCAAGCCGTTACATATCTTGAGAATAACCCTATTGCTGATCTAGAGTCTCATTACCGAGCGCTCACACAGCCTTTGTACCCAAACGCTGCATCTGGTATTACATTTGAAAATAATACAGGGGATAACATGATGCGTTATACATTTAAGCCACGCTTAGAGGGAGCAGGTTCTGATGGTATTAAAGATGCTCGCTTAATGTGTTTTGATTGGTTAGTTTTTATGCACGGCGCGAACCATACCATGCGTTTTCTTTGGCATGATAACCGGCTATTTGCGCACCTTGATCAAGGTGTTCGCGCTAGATGGTTTTCCCTTGTATTGAAAGAATTAAAGGCAACAGAAAAACAGTATATTGTCACTATTAACGAAGAAAATTATGAGAGTATGCTCAGTCGACTTTCAATTGAAGAGAAAGCAATAGTTGAATCTCCAAATGTTAAAGTTTTAGAGTTACGTAGTAACCAGCCAAGTGATAAGCTTCTCGGAATTCAAGTTGATTTGCAATAGTGCTCTCTTTGATCAGTTCACTGCGGTTGTTCCTCTCATCAAAGCAGCCATTTAGATTATTAACCTTACCGAAACGAATTTCGATCTGATAAAAGCGCTGGGTGTGAAAGCAGCTATGCCTATCAAGGCGGGATTAGTCAAACGACGATTATCTGATACCTGCACGTTAAACCTGTGCTCTATCAATGGTTATGCGTGTGCGCAGCTATCTGATAAAAATTAACACTATTTGCCAAATATCCTTCGCTCAAGTTTCCTCTTGTCCTCTTGCAACTTGGCATTGGAGAGTTTTAAGATCGAATTCTCCTCCCGATATCTAGCTAATTCGAGTTTGAGTTGCTCTATTTTCTCTAGAGCATCAGCTTGAGTGATAACCATTTCCGCTTTCAGAAGTGCCTCGTAATCAGCTTTTAATGACTCATTCTGTAACTTAGCTAATATGTCGCGCTCTTTTTTGATTTGGCTTTTGGTTTTGCGAGCAACTGACTTTTCGTTTTTTATGTTTTCTAGAATTTCATTAATAGATGTATTTTGTGTTTCGATCAGCGCCGTAATCATAGGATGGTTTTTTAATGCAGAACGCTGTTTTCCGAGTTCCTTACACACCTTAGTTTGTGACAACATTACATCACTAGCTTTAGAGATTTTTTTTTCCTTAATTTTCAGCGTAGACTCGTCATAAAGACGCAACACGGTATCGTAATACTGTTGTGTTAGCTGCGGTGATTTTGAGCTACCTACCCAACTTGGGTAGCTTTTTAATGCGGCTTCTTTTTTTTGTTCTGGATGATTTTTTTCAAGCCCTTTAAAAAAATCATCCATCACTTACCTCCAATTTTGTTTGTAATGATTCAATTTTTTTTACAATAAGCTTGGCTACATTTGCCAGAGGGAACTTTGAAAGTAGGGGGTCATTAGCAGTCGCTTGCCAGCGTCGTCTATTCATATCTAATTCAGCATAATGAGACTTATTGTTTACACAAAAGTTAACGCACTGGTAACAAGTCTTTGAATTGGCATCCCCCGTCTTTACGATGTTATCTTGGATACCGCACTTAGCTTGTCGCTTAGAGTCTTTCATCACAAAACACAGGCCGTAAGAGTGGAATTTCATGGTGTCAATCGACTCTTGCATTTCTTCGTGAAATAAAGCTAGTTCTTGTAATGAAAGTAATTCAATGTCTTGCCCGCTCAACAAATTCTGAGCCGCTTTTCTTACTTTTGTAGCCGATGAACCAACCCACCGATCATTTGGTTCATTTATTAAGATTCGCTTCACAATCTCTTGGACATATTCACGTTTGGTATACGCTTCCTCTTCCTCATTTAACTTGTTTTTCGCATAAACTGGAGTGTGTAGACGTTTGTGGTGACGAAATTCTTGAGAAATCATTTCCTCTACGTTTCCATCAAATTTCCGCAGCCCAAAAGCCATTTTGTAGTGACGCAACGCATGAGGTGTGATATTGGGATATGACTCTTTTACTGAGGTGTGAGAACGAGCAACAAACCCATCGTAATAATCAATAATTCTTCGAGACAGTGTATTTTTATTATAGGAGGAGCGAGTATCTTTGGGTTTTTTTGTCTTTCCAAATTTAGATTTATATGTCGGGGAGAACAAGTCTAACCCGTGGAATTCCTTATCAACCCAGCTAAGTTTATTGAGTAATTCAAAAACCTCAACTCCGAGTGGGGATAATCCTTTTTTTGCAATTATTCCACCACTTGTCTTATTAATTTTAGATTTAAAAATAGCATCAACAGTCCATTCACCGCTAACGTCCAAGTAATCAATGGATTCTATCCAATTCGCTTTAATCGAGTGCATTTCAATTCCACGCATTCCTGTGACTGCCAATAATATAATGGCACAGGCTCCCTCGATTTCAGCACAATAGTTATTGATGGTATCACCACATTTAAAGGGAAAGTCTGTTAGATCAGGGTCTATCTCATGCAAACGATTCACAAATTCAACGCGGTTTTCGTAGTGTCTACGCCCAGAGCTAGACTTTCTAGAGCTAGAGTTGATACTAAGAAACTCAGGGATATTGCTATTAAACGCGCCGCGTCGGTTTGGATTTGCAAAGACATTGTATGAAACTAAGCCGTCTCTGTGTGCTTGGAAGAAGCATTGAAGCAGCTTGCATTGAGTTGACCTTATACAATTAATAGCATCAGCCAACAACAATGTGCCGACTGACATAGGCAACATTTGCCGAGAGCTGCCATTCTCCCATTCAGTATATGATTTATCTAGAGCTTTCAATATTGGAGCCATGGCCTCTCTAAATAGACCTTTCGTAAGTTTGAAAGGTAAACCGTCTTGTTCACGGTGTAAATGATACGTCAGCTCTAGAGCGTTATATACTGAAAACGTATAGCTGTTGCTTTTTAGTGAACCGTCATCATATCGTGAAATAGTTTGGATGAATTGAACCACATCAGGCATCAACCAATTCTGTAATATCTGCTTTTCAGAAGGTAATTTTGCTAGATAATTTATCAATCGTTTACAAGAATGAAACAACCTGGCGACTGTTGCTGATGCATAATTTAGATGATTTTTTGCATCAGAGTAAGTAAACTTATATAAAATAATCGCTTGAAGCCATAATCGATCACGTTCATTAAAATCTTTAAAATGAAGATTCCAATCTTTACCTGTCGCAAGATCTGTCACAAGCCATACCTTATCTCCTACTTTGTTACGCAAAATCTTCATTGAAGGATTTGGCTGGGAGAGGGACTTAGCGTGTAGTTGATTAATTACTGGACCTTGCTCATTAGCACTCATACTTATACCATTAATATAATGGAGGGTAGCTAATGGCATATTGCTCGGCAAGAGCTTTAGCTTGCTCTTGCATGGTTTGAGGGAATCGCTCAAACAAAATTTGCCATTGAGCATGTTCCACAATCCATTTAACCACTTGATTATCGTGGTTGGCTTCAATGCTAGTTATTTCATTTTCAAGGTGTTGGATATAACACCAGAGCATCCATGCAGACTTCTCATCTTTAATTATTTTAGTGATCGCATTTGCCTCCTGTTTCGTACTGATGCCACCAAACAAGGTTAGATTATAATGTTCAGGGTCATTGGCTATTTCTGTGATAAAAGTTTCAACATCACTTACAGTGAAGCCATTTGGGTCATGTAATGTTTTAGCAACTTCTTCGATGCTCATGATATTACAAGAATTAAGCACGCTAACTGCCTCCTGTATCATTAAGTCTGAAATTTGGGAATTACTTTTGAGACCGTTTTGGATTCGTTCCTTTGCCGTGCTACGGTCTCGGTAATAGGAAACCATTGCCTCACCATGACCAGAATGTTTAGCTATTTCAGATTTGGTTTTTTTATCGCTTTCATCAAAGATAATTCGGCTTTCTCTGATGGCGTCATTCGATATTTTTACTCGAGGAACAAAATGGATTGAACAATTTTTGCTTTTACACTTATAGTTTAAATATGCCTGATGATGTTTGATGAAAGAAGTCATTAGCCAAGAAAATGCACCTTGTCCATTAAGTTTGCTGCGACTCCTTAATTCAACTTCATGTTGCTCAAAAACCTTTCGTGTCATACTGTGCTTAAAGCATAAGAGACTAACTGGAAATAAACTTGTCATGAATGTATGTTCTTTTATTGTTGGTAGCCACATTCCCCGTCTGCTTGGCAAATAAACCTGAATATTTGAAATATCTTTGTGCCAATTTTGATAGACTTCAAAAAGCAAGTCTCCCTTGTAATAGGATTCAGTTACATGGTCTCTGCCTGATGACTTTATATTGCCACCTTTAGCTCGTTCCTTGTGATGTCTTATACAAATTTTATCAACCCTATCATTGTTAGTAACTGAGCCTTGATGTGTTTTTAATAATTTTCGGTTAGCGAATCTCTGTAAATCTGTAAGTTTTAATCGCTCTTGATTAGAGCTCTGAATACAGTCAGAAGCCAAAAGCCACTGCATCATTAACATTTCAGAGTCTGTTGGAATTAGCATGTCGGCCAAAGAAAAACTTGGCTGTTTAATTGAATATACTGATTGATTTTTTTGTGGTGTTAAATGAATTCCTATTTCTGTATCTCCTTTGATAACAAATCTGTATTTTTTTCGGATTGCTGACGTAACATCTGAAATAGTAAATTGAGTAGACTCCAGATCTCCCCAAATACTTAATTTTGGCGCTTTTCCGCAAGTCATTGATTCGAGCCAAATAATTCGATTTGTGAGTGTTTTAACAGCAGTGCCATGTAATAATTGTTCTAGCTCACTGTCAGTCGGTAATAGTGCTTCGTATACCTTCGCGTACATAGCACTTGCTTCCAGAAAGTCTTTGCGGCTCATTGTCGCTTTGAAATCGACTCCTTTAGCCCACATAGTATTAACAGGACTCTTATCAATTGACCATACGCCACTATTTAAACGCTCAGTTATAATTTGATAGATTGTGTGTTGGTTATCCCGCATAATTTGACGAAGAAACTCTCTACGTTCTCGCATTAAGTCCAAATACCAACCAACAAACCAGCGTAAATTTGATATTATTTGGCTATCGCTGTATGGGCATTCGATTTTTTCACCTGTGACGTGATCAATATTATATAATTCGGATAATGCTGGCTTTCTCTTTGCATTATCTACTCGTATTACTGGATTGTTTCTTGTGCTTACGTATGGTTTTAACTGTTCACCATGCTCAAAGTTATACTTAACTTGTGCGCTATTAATATCTAACGAACTGGCCCACGTCAGAGCGTTAAGGATAAAGGTTCTTGATATTTTTGCCGTGCCAGCGGATTTACCCTTAGTTTCAGATAGGTACGTTGCGAACTGATGAGCTATGGTATGAGGTAAATCGCTTGACATACCGTTAACCGACCATAACTCATGCACTTCATCATGGTAGGTCAAAAAATCAAAAAACAATTTAAATACATTAAATATTGAATTTTGATGACTAGATCCATTAACTAAAAAATTTTCTGTATAACAATAAGCAATAATTGATTGGCACACTAATGAGGCTTTAAACGCGTCAGGTATTTCTAGTACTTTTTCTCTTAGATTTTCAGAAGCTCCTCGTGACTTAAAGATAATCGTGGCTTTGTATTTATGTTGCTTTATATGCGTGATTGGATGAGCAACAAAATCTAATAGAGAGCCAATATGCTCGTTTTCAATTTTCTGTCTCTTTAAGATATTATTCACGAAGACGTTACCTTGTTTTTCTTGTACGTTTCTCCAGCCGAACCATTCTCATTTCTTCGGATTTTATATAATCATTATTTTTGATATGAGCAACTTCGACATAAATGGCTGTAGTTTCTGCACTAGAATGACCAAGACGGTCTGATATTAGGCGAGGGTTTACTTTGTTCATATTACACCACGTAGCTAGATTAGTGGCGTAACTGTGGCGAAGACTGTGAAAGCTAAGGTCATTAAGTTCATCATGCCCTAAATTATCGGCACAGGCTTTGAATACGTTATTCCCGTGTCTTTGAGCGAGTTTTTCACCGTTATAGGCACAGCAAAAAAGGTGGCCTGATGCGCGCAACTTTTCTTTGTGCTTGTCCAGAAAGTCAAAAATTGACTCAGCTAAACCTTGCTTAATTTGAACAAATCTTCCTTTTCCGCCCTTACCAACAATATACCATTCAATGACTTCACCAAGTCTGTAGGTGAGTTGTTTTTTGAGTAACTTGGTAATCGAAAAATTATTGCCCCTTACAAGCTCATGACTACGCAACCCAACTTCATATCCAAGACGCAGGGCAAGCTGGTCGCGTTCTTTTACAAAGTCTGACTCACCCCCAACGCTCTTTAACAACTCATCGAAAAGTTCGGGACTGATATAGTTGCTTTCTATTTTCTTTGCTTCATCAATATCAGTAAATGTGCCATCGTGTTTCTTAAACGAGAACTGGCGACGTTTAACTTCACAAAACCCGTATTCTTGACCTTTTTCAAACAGTTTTTCCAAGACATAAAGCACCGTCTGCATCTGGCCAAGACTGATGGGTTTGCCACTGCTGTGCTGGAATGGGAGCTTCTTTTCATAATAACCTTGAATAAAGCCTAAAATTTCTTCGTTGGACACCTCTTTGAACTTCACGTTATACAGCTTTAAAGTATGGAAGAAGAATTCAACGATACCACCATATTTACGTTTGGTCAGCAGCTCAAGAGCTTGTCCTTCGCACATTTTAGCGAACAACAATGTCGGCAAAGGATCAAGCCGTCCGTGTTCATCAAGAAACGCAAGAGCCTCAGTCTTTAGTCCATGGAAATTTGATTCAATCAGCCTTATCATTACCGACTCACTTCTCTGAATGTAAATATGTAGATATTATGCGGCAAATAAATTTATCTACAATATATAGATTATGATAACGGTAACAAGAATATGCCCTGCATGACATACTTTGAATCGGTATTGAGCTGCACGGAACAGGGCTTGGTCAGCATTTCCAGCGCCTGGATTGCCGCCATCAATTCCATGCGATTGTTGGTGGTCTCTGGGGCGCCGCCGTAGACTTCCTTAACATTTCCCTTATAGCTGAGTATAACTCCCCAGCCGCCCGGTCCAGGGTTGCCTTTGCAGGCGCCATCGGTGTAAATAATGACGGAATCAGTCATGTCTGTTGATCTGTGTAAGCAGTTGAGTTAAGGGTATTTGTCAGAATTAAACGAGGGTTTAGTGTTTGTATCGGCGTTAATGGGATCAGGTTGTAGCGTCGTTTTATAGCCTTGATCGCATAGGCGGTCGATGTGAGCGAGTGTCCCCTGGTTATAAACTTGTCATGGGTCGACTTTACCGTATCCAGGTTAAACTCCGACGAAACGATGACTTCAAAATTTAATAACTTTAACCAGTCCAAAATCCTTGAGCGGGAAATAAAGTGGCCTCCCCATGAATCGGCCATTTTCTTATCCCACAAATACTGGTATCTAACCCATAGGCTCCAAGGATTAAAATTTAGTATGACTAGTAGTCCCTCCGGTTTTAACACTCGTTCTACTTCCCGCATGGTTTGAAACCGAAAGGCATCAAATTCTAATAGATGCGGTACTATGATCATATCCACGCTGTTACTTTGCAAGGGCAGGCAATAGGATTTTGCTTGAATTTTTCTCGCCTGATCGCAGCCTAAGCTTTTGGCATCGAGTACCGTGAAATTCTTATATAAAGTGCAATCGATAAACTCACTTTCCCAGTCTAAGCCGCCGATCTGTAAAATGGTCTGCTGGCAGCTGACGGTGATAGACCGTTGTAAATATTCGGCTTCAAGCTGTTGCAGAAGCTTGCCTCTAGGCGTTTGATACCATGCAAATAAGAAGTTACGTTTCATGTTTGAATTCTACACTATCTGACTTTGATGATTTTCAATAAAAACAAGCTATAATGGTAAAATCTTAATAATAAACTTTATTCTTAAAAGGCTTGGATGATGGGCATTAACTTTAACAGATCAGTTAAATTATTATTAGTGTTGATCTTTTTAATCGCTACAGGCTGCTCTACAACCTCAAAAGACTCTTTTAACGACAGACCACCTGCCAGCGCTGAAACGGATAACAGCTATGTGAGGCACGCCCTGCATCCGTTCGGTAAACAAAAATACAATGTATCATCAAAATATAAGAGTACGGTTTGGGAACGGTTAATTTCTTTATATTCTCTACCCGAAATTGAAAATGAACGGATTGATCGCGAGTTAAACTGGTACTTGCGGCACCCCGGCTATCTTGCCAGAGTTCAACAACGCGCGGAACCTTATTTACACCTAATACTCAACGAGATTGAGGCTAAAAATATTCCTGGTGAATTGGCTTTACTGCCCATCGTTGAGAGCGCCTTTCTGCCGGAAGCTTATTCAAAAAGCGATGCTTCAGGGCTCTGGCAATTCATACCGGCTACCGGCCGTCTGTATGGTCTGCAACAAAATGCCTGGTACGATGGCCGTCGCGACGTTTATGCATCAACCAAAGCGGCAACCGCTTTTCTCAAACACTTGGGCGAAACCTTCGACGGCGACTGGCACCTTGCGTTGGCCTCCTATAATTACGGCAAAGGCAATGTAAGAAAGGCCATCGAGAAAAATGAAGACCTTAATCTGCCAACGGATTATTGGTCGTTAGACCTTCCCAAGGAAACCTCAGACTATGTGCCACGGTTGCTCGCTATAGCCAGAATCTTCGCCAACGCCGACAAATACAATATTGAATTACAGCCGATTCCCAACAAGCCTTATTGCGAACTTGTTGACGCCAAATCCCAATTGGATTTAAACAAAGCGGCGGAACTGGCCAATACGCCTCTGAATGAATTCTTAAAATTAAACCCAGGCTTTAACCATTCAAGTACTGCGCCACAAGGACCGCATCATTTGTTAATTCCGGTTGCCAAGGCGCAATTATTTAAACAAAACCTGGCTCAATTGCCCTATGATCAGCGGGTCGATATGAAGCGGTACCAAGCCGAAACGGTAGCGCAAATACGGCACGATGAAATCCAGACTATTCCAAGCAAACACAAAGTAAAGGCTGGAGAAAGCCTTGCATCTATTGCCAGTAAAAACAACACAACCCCCCAATCGATCCGTCAGGCTAATCACTTAGCTAACAATTCTATTCACTCCGGCATGGTTTTAAAGATGCCGTCGCCGCAAAAAACAGTTAGCGCACAGTTCAACGCTAAAACAGTTAACAATAACTCCGGAAGCACCCAGATCTATGTGGTGAAGCAAGGGGACACATTCTGGAATATAGCGCAGAAGTTTTCTGTTAGCGTTAGTGATATTGCAAACTGGAATAAAATTACTCCAAAGTCGGCATTAGTTTTAGGCCAGAAGCTGACTATTAAAGCCGCCAAGCAACAACAGGCTGTGGCTGTGACCCCAAAGACTGTAGTTCCACCTGCGGCGGGCATTCGGTCAATTAGTTATATCGTTAAGCGAGGTGATTCACTGGCGCAAATTTCCCGTAAATTTAATGTCTCCATTGCGGATCTGCGTAAATGGAATCCACTGGCAGTCAACAGCTCCCTTATCCCAGGAAAAAAGCTGAAAGTGATTCTTAATACTTGATTGATCTTTAATCTGGTCGGAATGGAAAAAAAGCCGATCTTGAACGCCCAAAGCAAGCTCTGGCGTTCAAAAAATAAAAATGCCGGGATTTAAAGCTTGCTTTGAGATTTAAAAATCCTTTTGGCGCAGATTAGAGCTGATTGCCGAACAGGATGAGCCGATCAATGTCCAACTAATGCCGTGCTTAAGGTATTCAGCAAAGTCTCATTGCCATGGGCTCTAACATAATCAATCACCACCGGAACAAACTGCTGCACCATCGCAGGCGACATGCCCTGCTGCTGAAAAGCGGAAACCACCGCAACCAAATTGCCCGCCGTTCCACCTGAAGCACCTGCTAGTGAAGATAGACGTCCGGCCAAACCGCCACCCGGCTGTGCTTGGGTTGGCGCAGCTCCCAGCATTGTGCTCATATCAGGGACCGACTGTTCCAGTTGGGCAAACGCGTCTGGCTGCATCTTGCTTTTAGCAACCTGAAACAAAGCACCTGCACCACCTTGAGCCTGAGCCGCTGTCACGCCTGTTCGCTGCATTAATAACTCGGCCAAGCCGCCGGGCTGCACAGCTTGGGCCGCATTGATGGCCTGTTGTTGGCCTTGCAATGGTTGGCTTGCGTTATTCGCCTGACCATTGACGTTGCTATTGACAGCATTAAGCACCTCTTTCCAATTTGCGGCCTCGGCACTATTGATCATTGCCACAGAAATGGTCAGCGACGCACAGAGCGTTAGAAACGTTTTTTGCTGCATATTTCCTCTCATTGAATTAAGTCAGTGTTTAAAAATGGGATATTACGGGATAAAACTTATATTGAGATTAAGCCGGCAGTTCACGAATAATACGCTTGTATTGCTATATGGCGGATTAACCTAAGCAAACCGCAATCATCAAAAGCAGGCTTTTTTAGGCGCTGCACAATACCAAAAAAGGCCGAATTATGTTTTTTGCTACGTACTACGTATAGATGGATCGCAAAATGCGCCTCTCACTTTCTCAACCGAGCCTCATGCATGGCCAGATGCCTTGCAAATTCTTCAAGGCCTGCGTTCTCGGCCATTTCCCGAGGCGATTCATAATCGTCGATGCGTGTTCGAAGACAGGGATCCGCCCCGGCTTGCAATAGAAGCTCCAGAGCCAGAAAATTGCGTTCGCTCACAGCCATGTGGAGTGGCGTGTAATCGTTGATGCCGCGTTGATTGGGATCGGACTTAAAAGTAAGCAGCAGTTTCAAAATCTCCAGTACGTCAGGTCGCCCAAGCGATCCAGGCTGCGACCGGCTGCAAGACAACGCCGCTATCAAGGGCGGAAACCCGGTGTGATCCACAGGATTCGGATCGGCGCCGACTTCTAGCAAAATGCGGATAAAGGGTAACGGGCTATGGTAAATCGCATATTCCAGGCATGTCCCTATGGTTAGAGGCATGGGTCCGTTCGGTATGATGGACGGATCATCGACCGCAGCCTGCAACGCGGCTAAATCGCCCTCTCGGAAAGCCGCGTCAATGTTCTTGAACTTCTCATATTCCAAGCATCGTTCAGCATTTGACTTCATCTTGTTAAGTCTTAGGTTTCAATTCTGTTGATAACTCAAGCATGCCCAGCTCCACAGCAAGATCGTAGGCTGTTTTACCGGCAAATCCCGGTGCGCCGGTGGCCTGCAATAAAAGATCAGCTCCGGATTTCGCCAAAAGGTGAGCGACATCCGCATGCCCTGCAATGAGGGCTAGCATCAAAGCGCTCAACCCAAACTTGGCCGTGACGTTCAGGTCGGCCCGGTGAGCAATTAGCGTTTCAACGATCTCGCAGTGACCGGCATGCGCAGCCAACATCAGGGCCGTCTGCCCATAGCGGTCTCGCGCATTCACATCCATACCTCGTTCAATAAGATCGCGGGCAATGTGGGCGTTACCGCGTTTGATTGCGTTCTGCCAAGCGGCATCCATTAAGCAAACACTCCTGAATACTCGGCTAAAACATAAATCCCGTTTTGCAAAAGCTCAAAAATGGCGGCAGTAACAAAACGATTAGAATGTGATTTCAAGTTGTTGACTTTATGAGGTTTCATGGTAATTAGCATATGCGTTTTTTGCTATATAACGTCAAGCCACGATCAGATCCGGCTTTTCAAACATGTTAGCCATGTAGGGGCGCATCGCGCTCTACATGGCTCATTCATAGCGGATTCCCCTAAAGGCGAATCCGTCTGACAACTTTCAGGTAGCGTTACATCAAACCACATTTAATATACAACTTACCACGATAAAATAAATCTAAACCTTAGATGTCGTAAACTTCATGTCCCAATCAGGCGTCAACATGCGCAATTTGTAAATAATTTTCAGATTGCATGTCGATCAATCTCGACACCGTCCGTTCGAATTCAAACGAACCTTCGCCGGCGGTATAAAGTTCATGAGCGGGGACTTCGGCTGTACAGATCAGTTTCACTTTATGCTCGTACAACGCGTCAATCAGCGTGACAAAGCGTTTGGCTTCGTTGCATTTTTCCGTGGTCAGCTTGGGAATATCTGCGAGTATCACGACATCGAAGCGGTTGCCGATTTCCAGGTAATCGGCAGGGCCTAAGGCGTGCATGCACAGTTCGTCAAAAGAGGTGAGGGCGACATTGCCGTGCACTGCCGACAACACTACCTTTCTGCCTAATACCTCCAGCGAGCCCGGTTTCATCGGGGCGTAATTGGTCAGTTCGTTGTAACTTTGCAGTATGAATTTTTTGGCGTGTTGATCCAGCGGATAATAGTAAGTCGTCTTTAGCGCGTGTAAATGGCTGAGCCGGTAATCCTGGTCTGCCACCAGCTCGACGACTTTGGCTTTTTCTTGCAGGAGACCGACAAAAGGCAGGAACAGGTCCCGCTGCAGGCCGTCATGATAGAGTTCGCTGGGATGACAGTTGGAGGTAATCACAACAACAATACCCAATTCGAACAGCCTGCGGAACAGTCGCACCAGAATCATCGCGTCGGCGATGTCGGAGACATGGAACTCGTCGAAGCAAAGCAGCAGTTCCGATGCCCTGATATGTTTTGCCAATGCCGAAATCGCATCGGTATTGTGTTGCTTGCGCCATTGGTGGATGAAGGCGTGAACTTCCAGCATGAAGGCATGAAAATGCACCCGCCGCTTTTGGCGGATCGGGCAAGCCTCAAAAAACAAATCCATCAACATAGACTTGCCGCGGCCTACGTTGCCGTAGATATACAGGCTTTGATAATTGGCCGGTTTGGGTCGGAAGAGTTTATGTAGGGGGGATTTTTGCTCGTACTTGACCGTTGTATTTAGGTTGTCGAGCAGGGTTTGCAGGTGATGCAGGGCAGTGATTTGTGCGGGTTCGTATTGGATGATGTCTTGCGCTACCAGGGCGTTGTATTGTTTTTCCAGCAAGCCGGTTTCGGCTTTGGATTGAGTTGAAATTGCTTGTCGTGAGGGCTTTCTTAGCATAATTGCTTTTTGTAGGGAGGATAGCCAGCCAGACGTGGTTCCCGCTGAGGCGACGGACGCAATTATCTCGTCCCGTCTGTTCAGGACGTGCGAGTCAGACCTTCCAGGTTTTAAAAACCTGGAAGGTCTAAGAGTGCGGTGTATGACAACGAGAAAAAACGTGATTCTGTCTTTTGCCTACGCTACACCGCCAGCCTTTTTCCGATAACTATCCATCCGGTCAAAGTTCAAATAACGATAAGTATCATCAGCTGTTTCGTTAATTTGACTTGCATAATGCATATATTCATCAAAAGTCGGAATTTTGCCCAGAATCGAACACACTGCCGCCAGTTCGGCTGATGACAGATACACATTCGCGCCATCACCCAAACGGTTGGGGAAGTTGCGCGTTGAGGTGGAAACTACGGTAGTGTTTTCGCCAACTCGCGCCTGATTGCCCATACATAACGAGCAGCCGGGCATTTCGGTGCGGGCACCGGCTTTGCCGAAAGTGCCGTAATAGCCTTCCTCGGTTAATTGGCTTTGATCCATTTTGGTGGGTGGCGCAACCCACAATTGGGTCGGCAATGCGCCTTGGTGCTTTTCCAGTAATTTACCGGCGGCGCGGAAATGGCCGATATTGGTCATGCAGGAACCTAAAAACACTTCGTCGATTTTGGTACCGGCCACGGCGGACAGCGTTTTTATGTCGTCAGGGTCATTGGGGCAGGCCAGCAACGGTTCCTTGATTTCGCTCATATCGATTTCTATGATTTCAAAGTATTTCGCATCGGCATCCGGCTCCAACAATATTGGATTGGCCAGCCAGTCCTCCATCGCTTTGATCCGGCGCTCAATAGTGCGCACATCGCCGTAACCTTCGGCTATCATCCATTTCAACAAAGTGATATTGGAATTCAAATACTCGCGGATCGGCGCCTCATTCAAGCGCACCGTGCAACCTCCGGCAGAACGTTCGGCCGATGCATCGGACAATTCAAAAGCCTGTTCCACTTTTAAATCTGGCAGACCTTCGATTTCCAGGATACGGCCTGAGAACACGTTCTTCTTGCCCTGTTTTTCAACGGTCAGCAAGCCGCGTTGTATAGCCGCATAAGGAATCGCATTGACTAGGTCGCGCAGGGTAATGCCCGGTTGCATCTCGCCTTTAAAACGAACCAAAACCGATTCCGGCATATCCAGCGGCATCACACCCGTCGCTGCGGCAAACGCGACCAAGCCAGAACCCGCCGGGAAGGAAATGCCGATAGGGAAGCGGGTATGCGAATCGCCGCCGGTGCCGACCGTGTCCGGCAACAACATGCGGTTCAGCCAGGAATGGATAATGCCGTCGCCGGGACGGAGCGACACGCCACCGCGATTCATAATGAAGTCCGGCAGCGTATGCTGCATGGTGACATCAACCGGTTTCGGATACGCTGCCGTGTGGCAGAACGATTGCATCACCAGGTCGGCCGAAAAGCCCAGGCAGGCCAGGTCTTTCAACTCGTCACGGGTCATCGGCCCGGTGGTGTCCTGCGAGCCGACTGTGGTCATACGTGGTTCGCAATAGGTATTAGGACGAACGCCTGCAACGCCGCAGGCCTTGCCGACCATTTTTTGCGCCAGCGTATAACCTTTACCGCTGTCTTTAGCGTCGACCGGACGGCAAAATACAGTGGAAGCCGCCAAGCCCAGCACTTTACGGGCTCGATCTGTCAAACCACGACCAATGATTAATGGAATCCGGCCACCGGCGCGTACTTCATCCAGAATGACATCGGTTTTCAGTTCGAACTTGCAGATTAGTTCGCCGGTATCGTGGCGCTTAACTTCGCCGGCATACGGGTAAATATCGATCACATCGCCCATCGCCATTTGAGTGACATCGCATTCAAAGGGCAGGGCGCCTGAATCTTCCATCGTGTTGAAGAAAATTGGCGCGATCTTGCCACCGATGCAAACCCCGCCTTCGCGTTTATTCGGAATATGCGGAATATCATTGCCCATGAACCATAGCACTGAGTTGGTCGCCGATTTGCGCGACGAACCGGTGCCGACCACGTCGCCGACATAAGCGACCGGAAAGCCTTTTTGCTTCAGTTCGGCGATTTGCTGTTCGGCGTTGGTGATGCCCTCGCGCGGCATTTTCAGCATGGCTTTGGCATGTAACGGAATGTCCGGTCTGGACCAGGCATCGGGAGCCGGCGACAGGTCGTCGGTATTGGTTTCGCCGCTTACCTTGAACACGGTGACCGTCAGTTTTTCAGGCACTTTGGGCTTGCTGGTGAACCATTCCGCTTCCGCCCAGGAATTAAGCACCTGCTTGGCGAATGAATTACCGGCATCGGCTTTTTCCTGTACATCGTGGAAGGCATCGAAAATCAGCAGGGTATGGGATAGTGCTTTGGCGGCAATCGGGGCCATCGCTTGGTTATCCAGCAAATCGATTAACGGCGCGATGTTATAGCCGCCCAACATCGTGCCCAGCAGTTCTGTGGCTCTTGCCGAATCCAGAATCGGCGAACTGACTTCGCCTTTGGCGATGGCGGCAAGAAATCCGGCTTTAACATAAGCGGCCTCGTCAACACCGGCAGGCACTCGGTTGGACAGCAGGTCGAGAATAAACTCATTTTCTCCGGCGGGCGGCTGTTTAATCAGTTCAACCAAAGCGGCGACCTGTTCGGCATCAAGCGGCTTGGGGACAATGCCTTCGGCGGCGCGTTCTGCTACGTGTTTACGGTATTGTTCTAGCATGAAGAATTCCTGGGGGAAGGTATAAAACGTTTAATCGTTCCCACGGTCTCCGTGGGGATGCAGTAAGCAATGCTCCAGCGTCGCATCAGCATCAGTACTGGACGTTGGTGCGTCCAGTACTGCATTCCCACGGAGACCCGTGGGAATGATGACATTACTTCATCGCCTCAACAATCGCATTGCCCATTTCAATCGTTCCGCATTTTGATTGCGGATTAAGATCCGGCGTAACAAACCTGCCTTCATTAACCACTTTTTCAACGGCTGTTTGAATTTTATCTGCTGCGTCATGCTCGCCGAGATGATGCAGCATCATGACCCCGGCCATGATCACGGCGGTAGGGTTAGCCAGATTTTTTCCGGCGATGTCCGGTGCGCTGCCGTGTACGGCTTCAAACAAGGCTGCATTGTTGCCGATATTGGCACCTGGGATCAGGCCCAGTCCGCCCACCAGGCCTGCGGTCAAGTCGGACAGGATGTCGCCGAACATGTTGGTACAGACGACCACATCAAATTGCTTCGGGTCCATCACCATATGCATGCAGGCGGCATCGATAATTTTTTCGTCGTATTGAATCTCGGGATATTTCGGGGCGATTTCCCTGGCAACATCCAGAAACAAGCCTTGCGTGTATTTCAAAATATTGGCTTTATGGCAAACAGTTACTTTTTTACGATTGTTGTCCCTGGCGTATTGAAAGGCATATTCGATAATTCTTTCCGACCCTGTTCTGGTGACGACGGCCAGACTTTCCGCGATGTCTTTTTTAGGCGTCAGGTAATGCTCAAGCCCGGCATAAAGCCCTTCGGTATTTTCCCTGACGATAACAATATCGACATCATCAAAGCGGGTTGTGACGCCTGCCCAGTTTTTGGCAGGGCGGACGTTGGCGTACAGGTCGTATTTTTGCCGCAATGCTACGTTAATGCTTCTAAAGCCAGTGCCGCCGACAACCGTGGTTAACGGGCCTTTAAATGCCAAGCGGGTTTTGTCTATTGAGGCCATGGTTTCATCCGGCAATGGAGTGCCGAATTGTTCAAAAGCGGCCAAGCCGGCAAATGCTTCTTCCCATTGAATCTTTACGCCGGACGCGTCAATAACTTTAACAGCCTCATCCATTATTGATGGGCCGATACCATCGCCTTTTATCAACGTAACTGCGTGCATTCATTTCTCCAAATTTAAAAAAGAACAGATTAACCGATGAATTATAGTGCTTTAGGCCTGTGTTTATCCAGTTGCAGTGGTTAAATGGTGCAAATCGCGACCCTTTTGCTATGATGACAAAAGTCCGTGGAGACGTCGCCTAATGCACCTACTGTTGGTGCGATGCGGCGTCGCTACCACCTTAAGCAACATTACTCAATATTATTTGAAGGAGTTGTTATGGCTAGTCTCACACTCAATCCGCCCCCAAACGGCAGTGCCATTACCCTGCAAAACGGCAAGCTGGCCGTGCCGGATAATCCGATTATTCCGTTTATTGAAGGCGACGGTACCGGACCGGATATTTGGCGCGCCACCGTTCGTGTTTTAGACGCGGCTGTTGAGAGCGCCTATGCCGGGCAAAGGAAAATTCACTGGATGGAAGTGTATGCTGGGGAAAAATCCCATCGCTTGTTTGATACCTGGCTCCCCGATGAAACCGTTGAGAACTGTAAAAATTATCTGGTGTCCATTAAAGGCCCGTTGACGACGCCGGTAGGCGGCGGCATCCGTTCCTTGAATGTGGCTTTGCGCCAGTTACTGGATATGTATGTGTGCCTGAGGCCGGTCAGATGGTTTCAGGGCGTGCCTTCGCCGGTAAAAAATCCCGCTGCCGTGGATATGGTGATTTTTCGGGAAAACACCGAGGATATTTACGCCGGTATTGAATTTGAGCAAGGTAGCGACGAGGCAAAGACTTTTTTAAATCTGTTGAAAGAGAACTTTCCGAAGCAGTACGCAAAAATCCGTTTTCCGGAAAGTTCCGGCATAGGCATCAAGCCGGTTTCGCAGGAAGGCACGGAGCGGCTGATCCGTTCGGCTATTGATTATGCAATTGCCAATAAGCGCAAGTCCCTGACTATTGTGCATAAAGGCAATATCATGAAATTCACCGAAGGGGCGTTTCGTAATTGGGCCTATCAGTTGGCAGAGCGGGAATATCCGGATCATGTCTATACCTGGGGGCATTGGGAGAAAACCCGAGCCGAGTTTGGCGTAGAGGCGGCAAACAAGGTGCAGGCCGAGGCGTTGGCAAAAGGGCGCATTTTAATTAAAGACAGTATTGCAGACATCACCTTGCAGCAGGTTCTGACGCGGCCTGAAGATTTCGATGTGATCGCTACATTGAATTTGAACGGCGACTATTTGTCCGATGCCCTGGCCGCCCAAGTTGGCGGAATCGGCATTGCTCCCGGCGGCAATATCAATTATCAAACCGGTACGGCTGTTTTTGAGGCCACGCACGGCACGGCACCTAAATATGCCGATATGGATAAAGTCAATCCCGGTTCGCTGATCCTGTCCGGCGAAATGATGCTGCGCTATATGGGTTGGACGGAAGCCGCCGATGCGATCATTAAGGCCATGGATGCCGCCATTTCCAGTAAACGGGTGACGTACGATTTTGCCCGGCTAATGGAGGGGGCGACAGAAGTTAAATGTAGCGAATTTGCTAATGTATTGATTGAGAATTTGAAGTAGCACTTAGCAAACCATTAGGCCTAATTTTTAGGTAATGATACGAATACACGTCAACGGGCTTTGATCTTATCATTGAGAACAAGTTGGTAGCATCTCAACTTGTTCCCAATGAATAATTCCTTTTCAGCGTGGCTTTTAAAACCGTCAGTGGCTTCCCTGAAGAAGCTCCATTGGGTTGGATAATGAAAAGGAGTTGGGTAAATCAAAGGCATCTGGAGTAGATGTTATGGCGGAAAATACGCTACGAAAGCAAATACGCTATGAAAGAAGCGATATCAATGCGGTTTTTAGAAAAACACCTATTTTCTTTAACCGGGAACAGCCGGTAAAAATACTTAACATTAGCAAACAGGGTATCGCCATCTGTAGCAATCAAGCATTAAAAAGAAACAGCCGCCTTAAACTCACGTTGTGTTTTATGCAGGGCGAAAGCTTCTTGCTTGATGGGCAGGTTGTGCACTCGTTTAATAAACCAAGCATTTCCCCGTATGATGAGTTTGTAGAGCTGTTTTTTGAAGGAACGGCATTGCCTATCCCACTGCCTTATAAATACGGCATCCATTTTGAACAGCATTATCTACAGTTTAGGGATTATCTGATCGAATCCGGCTGTAAAAGCGGCTTTGAGGTTCAGCGGCTAGGTTTTTACCAAAGGCAAACCCGTTCAAAATAATCTCCGGCTCTAAGGCCATTTTATTTTTTGCTGTTCAATAGCGATTTTAGGTCTGCAAACGGATTGTGAGTGGCGGCAGGGGTTGTGGATTTGCCCGCATTAGAGCTATCGAACCGGGTTTCTTCGTATCTTGAATGCTCATTATCATGGCAATAAAGGCACAACAATTCCCAGTTGCTGCCGTCGGAGGGATTGTCGTCGTGGTTATGGTTTTTATGGTGTACGGTCAATTCGGTCAGGTTTTTATGGTCGAATTCGCGGGCGCATCGACCGCATACCCAAGGGTATAATTTAAGAGCTTGGCCGCGATAAGATTGCTCTCTGAGTTCCTGGCTGCGACGCGCATCGGTCACGATTTTGTCTAGCTTGTTTTTGTCGGGTTGGACTTTTTTGATGCTCATATCAATATCTTTTGGTAGTTTGCGGAAAAATCACGCATGTAAGTTGACGGCTTTCAGCTACAAGCCGGTATCGTTAAATTTTAACAGAAAATAATAAAGGATAGAGATCGACTTTTATTGATGGTCAGCATTGAAAAATTAATAAGTAATATCAGCTTAAAAATTTTATACTAAATGCGATTAATAAGAGTCTTAAGGAGACACGTGGATAAGCGAACATTTACAAATCGATTGATAGTTCTCGATACGGAAACGACCGGATTAAATCCTCAGGAAGGGCACAGGATTATCGAGATCGGTTGTGTGGAAGTAGTTAACCGCCGGTTAACCGGCAAAAGCTTTCATGTCTATATCAATCCCGAGCGGGTTATCGATGCCGGCGCTATCGAAGTTCACGGCATTACCAATGAGTTTTTGACGGATAAGCCGACCTTTGACTGTATTGTTGAGGATTTTATTGCGTTTATTCGGGGCGCCGAGCTGGTTATTCATAATGCGCCGTTCGATGTCGGTTTTATTAATTATGAATTTTCGCGTTTGAATAATGGCACGGGAATCGTCACGGATTACAGCAAGGTATTCGACACGCTGACTTACGCCAGAAAAAAACATCCGGGGCAGCGCAACAGTTTGGATGCGTTATGTAAACGTTACAGTATCGACAACAGTCACCGTGAGCTGCATGGCGCGTTGCTGGATGCTGAAATTCTGGCCGATGTGTTTTTATTGATGACCGGGGGGCAGTCTTCGTTGCTGGATGAGGGACAGGGAAGAGCGGAAGAGGTGATCGTAAGTAGCGAGGTTAAATATTTGTCGACGGATCGTCCCGCTTTGAAAGTCATTCGTTGCACCGAAGAGGAGTTAGCGGAACATCAACAACGTCTGGAGGCTATTGAAAAAGCCGGTGGCGTTTGTATCTGGAATCAGTAATATCAATAAACCATGAACGGCTGGTTGATGCGGATGCCATGAATAAGTCGGCGGGGGCGACCAACAGACTGGCTGGTCGCCCCCCACCCACAGACTTGCAGGTTATTCAGCCTTTGGCTTCGCCCGTCTGGATGTAGATCCCATTCTCTTTTTACTTTTATCCACTTTTTTAGCGCCATCGTCGGGCTTTGCCGCTCTTCTGGAACTGGAGCCTTCACCCATTTTGGATATGTTGAGTTGCTGACCGGCTACCCTGACTTTTTTCAATTCCTCAAACAATTCTTTCGGTATGCCTGCCGGCAATTCAACAGTGCTGTAATCGTCCTGGATTCTGATACGTGCGATATGGTCGCCGTCAATACCGGTTTCATTGGCGATAGCGCCAACGATATTGCCGGGTTTCACGCCATGGGCATGGCCGACTTCAATCCGGTACGTTTCCATTTCAATATCCGCTCCGCCGCCGAACGCGCGTTTGGGTTTGCGCTCTTTTTGAGGTCTGTCGGATCGTGATGATCTATCGTCCCTGGACGGTCTGTCATCCCGGCTGTCTTTGGCTCTTTTAGGCAGATTTTGCATTAACAGCGGCGTGTCACCCTGAGCCAGTTTTGCCAGCGCGGCAGCTATTTCCAGCGCAGTGACATTGTGCTCATGTTGGTATTGTTCAATCAGTTGGTTGAAAAAACCCAGTTCTTCGGCTGCTAGAGTATCGGTAATGTTCTGTTTAAAACGGGCGATACGTTTATTGTTAATAACCTCGGTTGATGGCAAGCCCATTTCTTCAACTTTTTGCTTGGTTGCCCTTTCAATGTTATTCAACAGATTTCTTTCTCTGGGGGCAATAAACAAGATGGCGTCGCCGCTACGTCCTGCGCGTCCTGTTCTGCCGATACGGTGAACATAGGATTCGGTATCGTAAGGGATGTCATAATTGACGACATGGGTGATACGGTCTACGTCCAGTCCGCGTGCAGCAACGTCAGTCGCAATCAAGATATCCAGTTTGCCGTTTTTCAGGTTGGCTATGGCGCGCTCGCGTAATGCTTGAGACATGTCGCCGTTAATCGCGGCGGCGGAATAACCGCGTGCTTCGAGTTTTTCTGCCAGTTCAACGGTTGCGGTTTTGGTTCTGACAAAAATAATCATGCCGTCGAACGTTTCGACTTCAAGAATGCGGGTCAGCGCATCCAGTTTGTGCACGCCGCTGACCAGCCAGTAGCGTTGGCGTATGTTTTCGGCGGAAGTCGTGGTTACCTTGATGGTGACATGCTCAGGTTCGTGCAGGTATTCCTGAGCGATTTTACGAATGGCCGTAGGCATGGTGGCGGAAAACAGGGCGATTTGCCTTTGCTCAGGAATTTGCTCAAGTATCCATTCCACATCATCAATAAAACCCATGCGCAGCATTTCATCGGCTTCATCAAGAACAAGGTGGCTAAGCCCATTCAGATTCAGGGTGCCCTTGCGCATGTGGTCCATAACCCGACCTGGCGTGCCGACAACGACATGAGCGCCGCGTTTTAGTTGACGCAACTGGGTGCTGTAGTCCTGGCCGCCGTAAATAGGCAGAACGTGGAAGCCTTTTAAATGAGCGGCATAGCGTTGAAACGCTTCTGCGACCTGAATGGCCAATTCGCGGGTTGGCGCCAGCACCAGAACTTGCGGGTCTTTTTGTTTAAGATCGATGCGCGACAAAATGGGTAATGCGAAAGCGGCAGTTTTACCGGTTCCTGTTTGTGCTTGCCCCAGAACGTCTTTGCCTTTCAGTAGGAGCGGGATGGTTTGTGCTTGTATGGGTGAGGGTGTTTCATAACCGACATCTTTCAGTGCTCTTAGCACCGGTTCAATCAGGGCTAAATCACTAAAAGAGGGAAATGTTGAAACATCATTGGACATGGATTTACCTGTTGGAAGCTAGAAGGCGCGTAAGCGCGGAGAAATGTGTTTGTTTATCATGGCATTATACCTCACTCTATTCCTATTTGCAGAAAAATTACAGAGCAAAGCGTTATTTAAAGTGCCTGTTTCTCATAACTACTCTGCCTATTCCATAGGGATGCAATGAATGCAGATAATGTGCAAGGCCATAGCTTGTATAGAGCGTCAAAAGTCTGGTCTATAAAAGTCTCCTACGAATATACAAGGAAATAAAAAATGATCGAAAAAATCATTATGGGATTCTTCGAGACTTATTGGTCTGGTTAATACGGAACGAATAACCGGACTAAAGAAAATAAACATTGATTGTTATTACCCAGGCAGAAAGATTAGAGCTAGAAAATTAATAAGTAGGGCTACTTAAATAAACTCTTATCGCTAAATTATTAAGCTATTGATTTAATAAATTTTTGTTGGAAAAAGGCAATAAACCTAGTAGTTGTACTAATAGATATTCGATAGAAATTGAGGCTATTATGATTACCAATTAAGGTTATTTTAAGGTTGAGGGATTTCAGAAATTCTTTAGAAGAATAAGAACAGGTTTTATACCGACGCATTCGACCCGCAGCCGTAAGGATGGTTTTTCATGCTTCCACTCAAGCTTCGGCGGCTTATGTTTAATGTTACATCCTATTTCGGTTCACTGATTAAAAATATCGAACAAATATAAGGAGCGTTATATGAAAAATAAAAAGAAATATCCTCTCACAATAGGATTGCTAATGTTGGGCGCTATCGGGCAAGCAGTGTTTACTCCTACTGCGAGTGCCTCTCAGGTCGGTCAGGAAGATCAAATATATGGCGATTACGCGGTAAACAGGGCCGAAACTGAAAGAAAATATATTGCCATGGTCGAAACGCAAGGCCTCGATACGGTATTGGATATACCGTTACGTCTGGGGGGATTTGTTACAACGCTTGTCGGCACGGGGTTTTTTATTGCAACAAGCCCTATTACCGGCTTGATGACGGCTTTATATCCACATAATGCAATAGAAAAAGCGGCGGATTATCTCGTCGTCAGGCCGGGTAATTACACATTTGTCAGGCCTAGCGGCGCCTTAAATTATGATTCACGATCTGACGAAGAAAAATAAATAACTCGTAAGCTTACTGCCTCAATAAATATTAAGAGTAATGGATTACTGAATTTTACCGGCATTTCTCAAGTATTAATTCAGGTTGCCCTTAAATAATAATAAGTTGAGCTGCGCTTACAATTAATGTTAGACAATTGACGGGAGTTTATCCATGGGATTAAAAACAAGAATGCAATGTTTTGGTCTGCCCAAAGTTGCAACGGATGCGGATGATAAAACAACTAAACCAGACTCGCTAAATGAAGTGCCGGAAAAACAACCTTTCGCGCCATTGTTACTGAAAATACTTTCACCGGTAGAGCTGGAATTTAAAGAAAGCATCCATTCCCGGTTGCTTGATATTCTTGATTTGTCGCTCATCAGCAGCATAGATGAAAAGGAAGCCAGAAAACAGATTCGGGCGGTAGCGCAAAAATTAATCGACGACGAATCCATTCCATTAAATACGCAGACCCGGCATCAAATAATCAGAGAAATTGAAGATGACGTACTGGGTCTTGGGCCTTTGGAAGCTTTGTTATACGACCCGACCATTTCCGATATTCTGGTCAACGGTTACAAAAATGTTTATGTCGAACGATTCGGCAAGCTGGAGTTAACGCCGGTCAGGTTTAATGATGACAATCATTTGATGAAAGTGATTGACCGGATTGTGTCCAGAATTGGCCGCAGGATTGACGAGTCGTCGCCGATGGTGGATGCCCGGTTACAGGATGGCTCCAGGGTAAACGCTATTATTCCACCGTTAGCGATTGACGGCCCTTCGGTGTCGATAAGACGTTTTGCAGTCGATAAAATGGGGCTTGACGATCTGGTAAAAAGAGGTGCCTTAACCGATTATATGGCCGAATTCCTCAAAGGCGCGGCAAAGTCCAAGTTGAATATACTGATTTCCGGCGGGACAGGCTCAGGCAAAACAACGATGCTGAACGCCATTTCAAATTTTATTCCCAAGGATGAAAGGGTCATTACCCTGGAAGACTCCGCAGAGCTACAGTTGCAGTTACCTCATGTATTGCGGCTGGAAACCAGGACCGCCAATGTCGAAGGCAAAGGCGAGGTTACATTGCGCGATTTGGTGCGCAACAGCCTTAGAATGCGGCCGGATCGCGTTGTCATTGGCGAGGTCAGAAGCGGAGAGGCCTTCGATATGCTACAGGCGATGAATACCGGTCATGAGGGCTCCCTAACGACAGTTCATGCCAACACTCCTAGAGACGCCCTTGCGCGCCTTGAAAACATGGTGTCTATGGCAGGGTTGGAGATGCCCGCTAAGGCGATCAGGGCACAAATCGTATCGGCAATCCACATCATCATCCAACTGAGTCGGCTTGAAGACGGTAGCAGGCGAATCCTCAGTATTCAGGAGGTAGATGGCATGGAAGGTGAAGTGATTACCCTGTCTGAAATCTTTAAATACCAAAGGCGTGGAATAGATGAAAAAGGCGTTGTGCAGGGGCAATTCTGTTCGACAGGAATCATCCCTAAATGCATGACTAACTTGAAGCAAAAAGGCGCCAATGCAGATCTGGCTATTTTTACCAATCATCTCAATTAAAGAGGAGGTAACATGTCCAGCGACATGATGATGTTATTTGTGGGATTAGTCTTTACAACGGTTTTTTTGGCATCACAAATCCTGGTATTACCGACCTTGGGAACGAGCCGGGCGGACAGCCTTAAGCTGAAACAACGTTTGGAAGGAATTATTCAGGCGCACGGCGATTCTGAAGCCTCGATTATAAAAGAAAAATATCTCAATCAGTTAGGCCCCATAGAACGAAGTCTTGAGCGTTTCCCTGGTATTCCAAGGCTGAAGGTATTGCTGGAGCAGGCAGGAAACCAGCAAATAGCTTACCGGTTTGCGTTATACGCATTGTTTTTGTCCGGAGGTGTAGCGGCCATAGTCTGGCTGTCCTTGCATAATATGATATTTGCCTTGGCGGCGTTTATTATCGCGGCGGTTATACCGATAGTGTGGCTAAACAAGCAACGAGCCAAGCGCCTGGATAAATTCGAAGAGCAATTGCCAGAAGCCTTGCAAATGATGGCCAGAGCTTTGCGGACGGGTTATCCGTTTACCGAATGCATGAAGATAGTTTCCATCGAAATGAGCGAACCTATCAGTCAGGAATTTGGCATGACCTATGAAGAAATCAATTACGGGCGCAATATTGAAGTAGCGTTTGCATTGATGATAGAGCGGGTTCCCAGTCTCAGTTTGATAGCCATGTCTACAGCAATAATAATCCAGCGGGAAACGGGCGGAAATCTTGCCGAGGTACTGTTGAAAATCAGCGATGTGCTAAGAGGACGGTTTAAATTGCAGCGACGCATAAAAACATTGTCGGCGGAAGGCATGCTGTCGGCCTGGGTGTTGCTGTTGCTGCCATTGGGTTTATTTGGGCTTATGAGTTTGCTTAATCCTGATTACTTTAAGCCGGTTTATGACTCGCCCGATAGAATGACCTATCTCTATATTTTTATGGGCCTGGAGTTGAGCGCAGCCTTTTGGATACGGCGCATTATTACCATTGATGCATGAGGTGAAGTGAATGGACTTTTTAATGCAATTGTTGACAGGGCTAATGGCAAACCAACAAGGAGGCCCCTGGGGTGTGGTTTTGTTGGTGGCAGGAGCTATTTTTATTTTAGCGTTGGCATTAATGTCATTATTTGATGATGTTTTTGACCCGGTGCGTTCCCGTTTTAAGCGGGAAATGAATACCGACGCGGTTTCCATGTTTGAGTCTAATGCGATATCGGAAAAGCTTCATAAACATAATAACGTGTTTGTTCCAACCAGCCAGGCGTTATTGCAAAGAACAAGGACACGTCTTCATTATGGCGGGTTTCATGGAAAGAGCAGTCTATTGCATTATTATGCGATACGAATGTTGTTAATGATTTTGTTGCCTTTATCCGTGCTGATGGTCATGACGCTGATTCCTGGCATGAAGGGTGAAACCATATTTCAATCGGCAATGGCAGCGATAGCAATAGGTTATATGGGTCCCAGTTTTGTTTTGGATAAACTCATCGCCAATCGTCAGAAAACTCTGCGCCGGGCATTTCCCGATATGCTTGATTTATTGGTGGTTTGTTCCGAGGCTGGCTTGAGCCTGGACGCGGCGATACAAAAGGTGGTTGTCGAAAGCGGTATGAGTCAACCGGTATTGGCTGCCGAACTGGACATTGTGATTGCTGAAACCCGCGCAGGGATTGATCGGAATAAGGCTTTGCAAAGATTGGTTGAAAGGACTGGGGTAGAAGACATTAGAGGTTTGGTCGCGGCACTGTCACAAAGCATGCGCTTTGGCACAAGCATTGTCGAGACACTCAAAGTTTATTCGGAAGACCTCAGGGACAAAAGAACGCAAGCTGCCGAAGAAGTGGCTGCCAAGATCAGTACAAAGCTGATTTTTCCGCTAGCCGTTTGTTTACTGCCGGCATTCTTAATGGTTGTTATGTTACCTGCCGTATTGGTTCTTAGACATATAAGCCCCGGATAACGGTTTTTACCGCTCGTAAAATGATGAACCTTAGTTACCGAAATCTCCTGGCTTTTTGTTATGAGGACAGAGAGAATTCCCTTACCGGATGAAGATGATGAGTATGATAAATAAAATAAAAAAACTAACCAGCCTCATTTTTTTGATTATTTTAAGTCAATCGCTGCTGACCGCTTGTAATCCCAGTAACATTCAAGAAGCAGAACATGCTGGCGACGAACAGAAAACCAAAGATATATTGCAAAATGCCGGGCTTAATGTCGATTCGGTGGACGATGCTGTGCTAAAAGCTGAAAAAGCGGCGCAGAGCGGCAAGATGGATCTGGCTCAACTCTATTATATAAAGGCCTACGATCTGGAGCCGACTAATGTCAGGGTTTTGCAAAAAATGGCTGATTTATATACCGACCTAAAAAAATACGACTTGGCCGAAGTCAGCCTAAAATTGATTTTGCAACAGCAACCGGGGGATACAAAGGCAACCGAACAATACGGATTACTGTTAATCAAGCAAAAAAAATATCCTGATGCAGAGAAGCATCTTGCTCAGGTTGTCGCCAAGCAACAAAGCTGGTCGGCTTATAACGGCTTGGGTATCGTTGCTACTTTGCAGGGCGATTATTTGAAAGCCGAAAGCTTTTTCAAAAAAGCTGACAGTATTTCGCCGAATTCGCCTGAATTACTGAATAACATTGGTTTTGCTCTCTACTCAGCCGACAAACTGACCGAGGCTGCACCCTATTATCTTAAAGCCCTGCAAATCAATCCTGGTTTTAAAAAGGCGGTTTATAACTATGCATTGCTTCAAGCACGTTTAAGTAATTATGAACAGGCGCACAGTGCCTTTGCCAAAGTGTCTTCACCGGCCGAAGCCAATAATAATACCGGCTATATTGCAATGATGAATGGCGATTACGCCGAAGCGAATACTTATTTGCAGGAAGCCATCAACATATCGCCCAAGTTTTATAAAAAAGCCAATGACAATTTAAAGCGCTTGGAAACACTGGAACAACAGTAAGACTGAAGTATCGATAAAATCTTTTCTAATTCTCTTTTGCTGGAAACTCAGCTCCTAATAACAGGGTTTATGGTCAATTTCCTCTCTTGATTGGTCATAAACCCTAGCCAATTTCGTCAAACTGTCAGAGATGTCGTATCCGTTAGAGCAAAAAACGAACCCCGACTCAAAAATGTAAATGCATGATAAAACGACAATTGACTCTCAAAAACTAAAGCAAGTGCCTCTAGGCACCACAGAATAAATCAACCTTTTGTTACTCTGCTTGAGTTGTCTATCTTTGGGGCATCTTGAGCATACGCATCAAGCTAAGACATAACTCGCAAAATTTGCTGATTTCCAAACTTCAACTTAGGAGCAAACCTTAGGCGTAGGCCGGAATAAGACTGTTTGAGCGACAGCGAGAACTGGCGTTGCCTACATGGATGTAGGTAAGGGGCGTGAGCAGGAGCGGAAGCTTTTCCGGCAAACATCATCCAAATTCGCCGGAAACGCCACCTCGCGCTACGCGCTTGGATGGTCTTATTCCGTCCTACATGGCTGCTTGAGTTATCTACCTTTGGGGCATCTTTGGCGCGCCATTAGCAGCTCCACGCCGTCGGCATCGTTATCATTCTAAATCCGTTCACTCTTCTTTGTTGCTAGACAGGCCTGCTTATTTCCATCCAGCATGTCATTGTCCATCTGTGCATGTAATGTCGGCAAAAGGCTTTGGCGCCAAGGTAACGTGGGCAGAGCGCTTCAGCCAGGCAATATTTTTTGCTTTATCTGTCTGATATCGAGCAACTGACCCGTAATGCATAAGGGCTAAAACAAAGTAATTTCAATATTCCTGGTTAAGTTGCAGGTACTTACGTCAATACTATTCTGTTAAAAAATATCAGTGTTTTATATTTAACTAATATACTTAAGGTTAATAATAGGTTGTTGGTATTGTTAGTAATTTTAATTATTTAAGTAAAAACTAAGTAATTTAAATGCGCGTCATCCAAGTTGTAGGTATTCATACTAATATTTTTTAGATCATTTTATACTTAAAATTTCCTTAAGTTGTTTTTTAGGTGGCCGGTAATCTGGGTTGCGCTCTTTTAAATAGTTAAGGGTAGTAGTCGTTAATGTTAAGCGTTGCGTCTGTGATTGTTATTAATACATATTAGTGCCTTCATAGATATAAATTTTGCAGTATTTTTCTTATATAAATAATGCCAAAAATGCTTCGTAATTTTAATACAGCTGACCGATGTCGTAGGTATTAGTACGAATATATTTAAGCTCATTTTATGCTTAAAATAAACTTAAATATTTTACAGGGAACCCAAGATTTTTAAGATTATAAATGGTTATTTTGATAATGTTTATATTGGGTCAAATGGGTGAGGTCTAACGTATCTTTAAATATTAATTTTTTGCGTCAATAAAATTTATTGACCAATAAAAGAACATGCTACATGTCTGTGTTTGAATAACTGACAATATATATTAATTGTCCGTCAACCGATGCTGGACGGTAGATGTGAGAAGGAAATACTTTTTATAGACGGATCTTTGATAATGTAATTTATGATTCAAAAATAGTTTAAATAATACTTTTTTAATTTCATATTGAGGAATAAACCATGAAAAAAATAACAAACTTAGTAAAAGGATTTCTTGCTGACGAAAAAGGCGCAGAAACCGTTGAATGGGTAATGATTGCTGCTGTCTTGGCTGGCATTATAGCGACTGCGTTTTGGTCTGTTTTAAGTGCTGGAGTTAACGATACTATCACCAACATAACAGCTAACATGACTAAAGCTACTACTCCTGGTGGCTAATTAATCGGTTGGCAGATAGAAACCGGTCTTCTCTCTTTGTCCTCCAGGCGATGGAGAAGACCGATTTTATTTATACAGCGTTTTCAACTTAAATTAGTTGCTAATCATTAACAGGCTATGTCATTGGAGTGCAGGCTTTGCCTGCTCTGGCAAGCGAAGCTTACACTCCGGTCACACTATAGTTTCAATAGTAATTAACTGAATTTGAAAGCGTTGTAAGTACTTGGTCTTTAATATCCTATTCATTATTTTTATGCGCAAATAATGAATATTATATTAAAAATAAATCAGTAAAAGTGTTGAATTTAGGTGTTATTAAAATAGAAAAATAGTGCTGTATATGTTGGTAATTGTTATTGCTTTTTTAAATAGCATTTTATTTTGTCAGTTAAACATTAATTAATAACTTTATAGTCATTTTATGCTTATTATTTACTTAATATTAATTGTATTTGTATTGATCGCAGCAACTTACGATGCAGCCATACAAAAAATACCTAACTGGATTTCATTGGTTACTGTTGTGTTTGGGTTGGGCTGGAATGTTTTTTCCTCTGAAGGGTTAGGTATTCGTGACGGTAGCTTTGGGCTGCTTGCCGGTTTTTTACTGATGTTGCCGAGCTATATCTTCGGAGGTATGGGGGCTGGCGATGTGAAGCTCATGGCGGGGATAGGGTCTGTGGTGGGCCTTAATCAGGTGCTGAACGTGGTCTTTAGTAGCTATATGGCAATGTTTGTCATGGCCCTGCTTTTTATAGTGGTGAAAGGGGATCTGCTTAAGCTGTTGCGCAGGTTGAGGACGCTTATTTACGGATTGTTTTCTGGGGTATTGGCTTACCAGAAGCCGGACCCATCGGATGCTGCAAGTTACCGAATGCCTCTGGCGCCGGCTATCGCACTCGCTACCTGTTATGCTTTATATCCGGCGCTTTGCAACTCAGGATTCATGGCGGATTTATGTCACTACTAGAACTGATTAAACAACCCCGCACGGTTAGCGAGACCGCTCTCGATGCCGAGTTATTGATTGATTTAACGCTAAAGCATCTTTATGACGGTGGCGCGCAGGATCTACAGCAGTTGGCCGACAGGCTGGCGCTTACGGGAAACCTGCTGGAAGGGATTTTGGTCAACTTGCGCAAAGACTCCCGGGTTGAGGTGTTGGCCGCCAAAGAAAATAGCGCCGGAGTACGTTACCAATTAACCGATTTAGGCCGTTCCGAAGCGAAAAATGCCTATATACGTAGCGGTTACGTTGGCCGTGCCCCGATTACAATCGATCATTACCGGCGGCTGGTTGAAGCGCAATCCGTGTTCAATTGCACGGCAAGCAAAACGGAATTAATGGAGGCCTTTGCCGGTGTTGTAATAGAGGAGCATTTATACGATCAACTGGGGCCCGCTTTGCATTCCGGCCGAGCCCTTCTGGTTTATGGTCCAGCAGGTAGCGGCAAGACTTATATCTGCAAACGCCTGGCGCGATGCTTGGGTGGTCCGATTTATTTACCCTATGCCATTGCTGTGGGCCGGGAAATCATCCGGTTTTTCGATCCGATGATTCATAGTCCGGTCGATCAAGTCAGCGGGACAGACAACTATCAATTAGAAAACCGCAAAGATCAACGCTTGATTTTATGCGAACGTCCGGTTGCTATCAGCGGTGGCGAGCTGACTATGGACAGGCTTGAGTTGCGTTATGACCCAGTCACCCGGTTAAACCACGCGCCTATCCAGTTAAAAACCAATAACGGCATTTACATCATTGACGATATGGGGCGGCAGCGGATGCCTCCGATTGAACTGCTCAATCGCTGGATTGTGCCTATGGAAGAGCATATCGATTATTTGACCGTGGGAACAGGGCAGCATTTCCCCGTGCCGTTCGATACCGTGCTGGTGTTCTCGACCAATCTGCATCCGCTGGAATTGGCTGATGAGGCTTTCCTGAGGCGCTTGGGCTACAAAATACAATTCACCGACATTACTAAAGAGCAATACACCCTGATTTGGGGAGATGTGTGCCGGGAACGCAATGTAACGGTTGAAGAAGGGGTACTGGATTGCCTTTACGAATTGTATGACCAGACCAAGCGGCCTTTTATGCCGTGTCAACCTCGGGATTTGATCGGTATGGGACTTGATATGGCGGCGTTTAAAAATACCCGGGGTCACCTAAGCAAAGAAAACATCAGGCTCGCGTGGGACACATACTTTATCGATATATAAGAAAGGGGTGAACAAATGAACAGACGATTTTTTATTATGCTGAGTATTGCATTGCTGCTGTCTTTTCTTGCGGCTTATGTTGCCAAAAGTTGGATACAAGGCCAGGCGGTGCCCGATAAAGGGGTGGCGGTTGTGGCTGCGGCAATCGAAATCCCCTTTGGCGTCAAGATTGAAGAGTCCCAGGTTAAGCTGATTGCCTGGCCGGGCGACTCAGCTCCGCCGCAAGGCGCTTTTACATCCAAAGAGCAAGTCGTCAACAAAGTTGCGATGAACAAGTTCTACCCGGATGAAGTTATCACGGAAAAAAGAATTTCAGAATATCTGGGCGGCAGTACGCTCTCGGCATTGATTGCTAAAGAGTATCGGGCCATTTCGGTGCGAGTGGATGATGTGGTTGGTGTGGCGGGCTTTATTTTGCCTGGCAACAAAATCGATATTCTTGCCACGAAAATGGACCGTACCGCCAATAAAGCCGCTACCCGGACGCTATTACAGAATATCAAGGTATTGGCGGTGGATCAGGAAGCTTCTCAGGAAAAGGAAAAGCCGGCCATAGTCAGGGCGGTGACGCTGGAATTAAAGCCGGATCAAGCCGAGACCATGGTGCAGGCCATGCAGGAGGGAACCATACAGCTGACATTGCGGAATCCGTTGGACAGCGTAGTGGAAGACAAGGTTGTCGAGGTAGCGGAAGTAAAAGCGACGCCGGTTGTCGATAGGGTCAGAAGCAGAAAACGTGTACTGAAAGTAATTCCATGGCTGTAAGTGATCTGGCGATAAAGGCGAGCCAGTAACGCGGATCGTTTGAATTTTAATAATAAGAAGAAGGGGAATGGTATGAACAAAAACCAAATAGCACTATCTGATAATCACCTTGCATTTAATTTACCGGAGACTCTGTTAATGGAAGATGCAAGCATAACGCCCCTCACGACACTGCAATACGCAAAAATATTCAAAGATATTTACAGCGAAACTGACAGGGTTGTTCACGGCAATATGGTTGCGGCTAAGTGTGTCGAGCATCCTAAGCACGGGAACATTGTTCTTGTGTCGACTACTTATGACGGCTGTTTAATGATTCACTTCCAACCTATCCCTGTAAGGAACTGAAGCCGTCCATAGACGAGTTAAGCGTCCTCACATGGGGTACCAGGTTGATAGCCAAATAATAAATTAATGCTTGTTATTATCAGATGAGTTAGCCATGAACCATAAAATTAACAAAAAATTACTCTGCATTTTTGCACTTGTCGCGTTATGTGTTGCGCATCATTCGGTTGCCGCCTTAAAAACCGCAGACATTAAACCAGTCAAGGTGCAAATTGGCTTAAACAAATCCAGGCTGATTACGCTGGACAGAAATATAGTTGAAATATCGCAAGGCAATTCGGCTATTGCCGATTTCCCGGTGGACACTGAGGCGGCGGAGACCAGCTTTATGCCTCCGAACCAGATATTGATCCGGGGCAAGTCATTAGGCACCACGAGTCTGTATTTGTGGGGGGATAAACAGAAGGTTGTACAAATGCTGGATATTGAAGTAACGCATGACCTGGATTCATTAAAATCCAAGCTTAATGAGTTACTCCCTAATGAGAATATTTCGGTACGCTCTTCGCAGAAAAATATCGTGTTAAACGGCGAAGTCAGCACAGTAGCTAACATGCAGGCGGCAATTGACCTGGCGCAAGGCTATTTGGGGAGTTCAACCGCCCTTGGCGCAGGCAGCAGCCCGAGCCCCGGCGGCTCCGGCAGCACTAATGTAACCACAACTACCGCGTCGCCGAAAGTCGATCCCAGTAAAAGTTCTACCCCGTCAGTAATCAATTTGATGAGCGTCGGCGGCGCACAGCAGGTCATGTTGGATGTAAAAGTAGCCGAGATAGATAGGAAGCTGATCAGGGGCTTGAATATCAAATTTAATGCCTTGCAAGTTTCCGATTCTTTTTCTGTTGGGGCTATTAACGGTGGGGGAAGTATAACCCCGTCTACTATAGGCCTTGTCCCTCATAGTTTTGACGCCGGCGCGGTCTTTTTGCAAGCGATCAGTGGCGGATTTATGTTTAATCTGACTATCGATGCGGCCAATGATCAGCAATTGGCAAAAATTTTAGCCGAGCCCACGTTAACAACGTTATCAGGACAACCGGCAACCTTTATTTCAGGCGGAGAATTCCCGGTTCCGGTGCCGCAAGGCGGGATAAATAACGGGACAATTACTGTCGTATTTAAAGAATTCGGTATCGGCTTGAAATTTGTCCCGGTGGTGCTTGACTCAGGGCGAATCAATTTGAACATGAACGTCAGTGTTAGCGAGCTATCCGAAGATGCCGCTGTTATAGCCCGGGCTGGCGATACTAATACCCAGTTTGCGATACCGTCGTTGAGCAAACGGGAAGCAAGCAGCACGTTAGAGTTGGCGGACGGGCAAACCATGAGTATTGCCGGGTTAATCAGCGATAAATTGCGCGAGAATGTGAACAAGTTTCCGGGGTTGGGTGATATACCGGGATTAGGCGCGTTATTTAGAAGTTCGGCGTTCTTGAATCAACAAACGGAACTGGTGATTTTCGTCACCCCTCGCTTGGCCAAACCGGTGCTGGCGAAAAATGCGCTATTACCGACCGATAGTTTTGTTCCTCCGGATGATGTCGATTTCTATGTCCTGGGCAGAACCGAATCGAGAAGGGCCAGAAACCGGTGGGTAAAAAATGATGCCAATCCGCTAAGCAGCAAAGGCGGTCTCGATGGCGAATATGGTCAGCAATTAGTGGAAGGAGATCAGTAATGCAAACGTTAGATAAAGTCAGCATCAAGCAGGCAGTGGCAGGGATACTGTTTTCAACCCTAATAACGGGCTGCGCCGAGTGGAACTCTCATCCGGTCGTTGCCGAACAGAATTTCGGGCATGCAGTCAACAATATGATTAAAAACCAGACCTTGTATCCTGAACATGGTCAGAATGACAATCCCACACTGGGGCTGGATGGACAAAAAGCCCAAGGCGTTATCAGGGCCTATCGACAAGGTGCTTCCGAAAGACTGGAGGATGCCAAGCAAGGTCCAAGTTTTGACGTTAAAAATGTCGGTGGGAATGGAAATTAGGTAAGGGGTTAACTAGGTTAATACCGGGAGCTTAAACATGCGAGCTCGACGGTTAACAGGAGCAGGATAATGAAAACAAATTGTTTGAAGAAGCAGCGTGGCACTGTTGTTGTCGTAGTAACCATTGCCTTGCCGATATTGTTGCTTATTATGGGCTTGGCTTTGGATTTCGGGCATGTGTTTGTCAATAAAACGCGTTTGCAAAATGCGCTTGATGCTACCGCATTAAGCGCGGCGACAGTCATTAACAAGAATGTCAAAAATGGCACAGGACCGGCAACGGCAGCAGGGAAAGAGACGTTTACCCAATTTATATCCGCTTCAGGTAATGGTGAATTGAATGGCCTGAAGCCGGGTGACCTGGTGTTTGAATATTCCGATACATTAAAAGATTGGGATAACACTAGTTTTGATCCTGCAAAAGATAAGTTTGCGTATGTCAGAGTCGCATCAAATGGCATGTTGAATATAACGCCTATGTTAATACAAGTAACAAACACGTTCACCGATGACCTACCTGTTCCGGCCATTGCTACTGCGGGACCGGTTGGGCAAAATTGCTCGCTCACGCCTTTTGTTATGTGTGCAATGATGACGCCATCGATAGATAAGAATTGTAATGATGACACAATTAAAATAGTCAAGGCGGATCCGACGGATCCTACGAGTAAAGATATTGCTGTAGTGGGTACCGATGGTATTAACGATTGCTATGGCTATAATATAGGCCAGATACGAAGCTTAATGATAGCGTGTAATGGCAATACGAGTGACTGCCCGGCAAGTTCCTTGGAATCAGGAAATTTTAATCTGCTGGATTTGGATGGTTTGCAGGGAGGCAAAGATATTAGAGATATATTGCAGGGAACAACTAATGTTTGTTTGCAGGGTAATACGCTGAATACCAAGCCAGGATGGACATGGGGTAATGTTAGTAAGGGAATTGATGATAGATTTGATTCTGATGCTCAAACCATACCGTATCCAGCGACTAATAAAGGTAATCCAATAACTTATAATCCGTCCCCTTATCAACAATACATGGCGAGTACCAATCCCGCTGGAAATGGCAGAAGGAATCTGGCGGTGCCAATTGGCGATTGTTCAAAGATAGAGAAGGGTAATTCAACTATACCCAGAGTTGGAACAGCCTGCGTGTTTTTGACCGATTATTCAGATAACGGTGGCAAGAACAAGTACATCATGACAGAGTTTACTGGAGAATCATGTCAACAGAACGGCGTATGGGACCCAAAAAATCCTGTATTGAACGGCCCTTATAAAATTGTTTTATATAAAAGTCAGTGGAGTAGCGACTCATGAACATCATTAAGCAAAAAGGTACATCAACCGTAGAGTTTGCCATGATGCTACCAATACTTTTAATGCTGATATTTATGGTAACTGAATTAGGGACTATGTTTTATCAGCTGAACGCTGTGACCAAGTCGGTACAGGACGCAGCCCGTTACCTGTCTGATGTTTCCGTTAATCAAAAGATTTCTTTGGACAACGATCAAGTTAAAAAGCTAATTTGTTCAGGAAATATTGGTGGCGGTGACACACAGATTGTGCCGGAATGTCAGACTAAATTAGTTTTGGATCTTCCGCCATCTGCTGCGGGGCATGTCACCGTTTCGGCGATATACCCGGCCGACTGGATGTTTTTTGGTGCTTTAATGCCATTCCTCGAAAAATTGTACGATAAACCTTTTTTGGAACTTAGAGCCAGCAGCGTTATGAGGTTCACCCAATGATAAACAGATATAAACAGAAAGGCGCTGAAACCGTAGAGTTTGCCATGATTGCGTTGCTGTTTTTCGCAGTCCTGTTCGCCATCATTGAGTTCAGCAGAGCTATGTTTGTCTGGAACGCATTGTCCGAAGCCACTCGCAGAGGCGCGAGAATGGCTGTCGTTTGTCCTGTTGGAAGCGATGTTCCAAAGCAAGTTGCCATTTTTAAGGATGCTATTACTGGGTCAGGAGAGACCATTATTCCAGGTTTGGCTAGTGGCAATGGTGATGTGTCTGTAAATTATTATCTTGAGGACGGCGTGACGTCCTCAGTTGATCCAACACTAATTAAGTTTGTTCAGGTAAGTATTGCTGATTATATGCATCAGCTAATTATTCCCCTCTGGGGTCTACCATTACCGGCTCCTAAATTCACAACGACCTTACCCACTGAAAGCCTGGGCGCTGTGCCTACTTATCCGGGGGAAGATGTGGAGGCGCCTGCTTGTAAGTTTTGATTGCTACTTATATAGGAGAATTGGTTTTAATGTCTCATTATCAAATTGGCTAGGGTAACCATTTAGTTTGTTGTATCCCATAATTTAAAAAATTAAGGCGATTTTAGCAGTTACTCTTTTTGGCATCATTTGAATTTATTTTAAGAAGATAAAAGATGAATAAAATAACTGAAAACAAAATAAATTTAGTATTAATAGGTACGGATGAGCTTGCCATTAAGAAACAGCTCTCCATTCTTTCTTATGCTGAAAATATTAAAAACAAGGTAATTTGTAATAAGGCAATAATTGATTCCATCAATAAATATGCTCAGGATGAAAACAATATCGTTATTATTAATTTAACCGAAAATGGCTTGAAAGAGTTGCAGGTTCTAAATAATGTTGCTGGCAAAAAAGCCTCCATTATCATTATCGGCGACCAGAAAAATATTGAATTGTTAAGTCTGGCAATCCGCGCAGGAGTTAAGGATTTTATTGATTATAAAAATTATGAAGAAAAGTTAAATGGGGTATTTGTTAATATTAAAAAAAATATCACGAATATACATAACAATAACACTAAACGTTTAAATGCAGTTATCAATGCTAAAGGAGGCAGCGGAGCCAGTTTTATAGCCAGTAATGTGGCTTATATTTTGTCAAAAGAAACTGACGCAAAAGTGGCATTGGTCGATCTTGATCTCCAATTCGGAGCGGTTGGGCTTAATTTCGATAGAGTACCTAAATATACGATTATGGATGCATTAAATGCTACAGAAGATTTGGATTCGGTTTCTTTGGAAGCCTATATGTCAAAATATAATGATAATCTGAGTTTGCTACTGCCATCACCATCGGATATTTTACTGCCCGGGGAGATTAATGTTTCCAGTTTAAAAGGGGTTTTGGAACTGTTGCAAATTAATTACAGTCAGATAGTTATTGATTTGCCAAGATTAATCGATCCTGTATCGAGCATGATTATGGAACAAGCGGATCAGATTACCTTGGTTATTCAGCAGAGTTTGGCCCAATTCAGGGATGGCCGGAGATTGGTACAGATATTAAATAAAGACCTGGATATTCCTTTGGATAGAATATCAATTGTGGCTAATCGCTATGATCCCAAAAACAGTTTGCGGATAGATGATCTAAAAAATTTAGTTAATCATGACAAAGTTTATATTATTGCCAATGACTTTGAACGCGTTGCAAATGCATCGAATCTGGGAGTGCCATTATATGAATCATCAACTAATTCAAAAATTGCTCATGATTTAAAAGAACTTGCCAAAATTCTGGGGAAAGTTGAATTTGAAGGGGAAAGAAAACATTTGCTCAGCCGCTTTAGAACTTTTTTATCATAAATCTGCATTGGTTGGGTCGCGCGGCCCGGTTGCTTAGATGTCACCACGCTTACATTGCTTTGTGTTAATGCAGTCGTAAAGTGTCTGCTGTAGGTGCATTTTGGCAGTCCAATCGGCGTGCCTAAAATTGAGCCTTTTATTGGGATCATCTTAATTCAAAGTATTTATCAGGAGTACATCAATATGAATACATTAGCAACAATGCTACAGTCGAGAGGCGCTAATCTGTGCAGTGGAGTTTTTCTTGCTGTCGTCTGGGGGTTCTTCGCTTATGCGCATATGATGAGTTTTAAAAACGCATGAATGGTCGTTATTGTTATTTTGTTTTTCTGAAACGCTGTGTGTGGCCGTCTACATTTTTCGGACCATGCCCCAGACCATTTCAGTCAATCTTTTTGACTGGATAGTCGCAATTGGCGGAATTTTTTCGCCACTGTTCTTTCGGCCTGCATTGGAGAGAATACTTCCTTTAGCAAATATCATGATTATTGCAGGGGCGTTTTTTCAGATATTGAGCATAATTTCCCTTAATCGAAGTTTTGCACTTGTTGCAGCAAAACGGGAAATCAAGACGGGCTGGATGTATCGTATAGTTCGTCATCCGCTCTACGCCAGCTATTGTTTGGTATTTTTAGGCTATGTGTTGACAAACACAACACTTCCGAATGTTCTTGTTTATATGATAGCGATGGTTTTTTTATGCATAAGAATATTTCGGGAAGAGAAGCATATAGCTCTTGATCCTCTTTATCGTGAATATATGCTTAAAGTGCATTACCGGCTTATCCCGTTCATATTTTAGGAGCGGCCTGATCCCGGATTGATTTCACGGCGATCCACTCCTTGCTATATAAGCCTGGTCGCACAAAACCAAAACGCCAAAATAGATTAAGTTCATTTCCTCGACAAGAGCCGGAGCGTTTTTTACTAAATTATGAGTAAAATTACGTATCTGGCTGAGTTTTAGTTATTTGCTTGTTATAATGATTCCATTTTTGTAACAGCATTAATTCTGATCGAGAGACTTCATGATTCAAGGTAGTATCGTAGCTTTAGTAACACCGATGGATGAAAGCGGTGCAGTGGATAAGGAAAGCTTGAAAAGGCTGGTGGAATTTCACATAGCAGAGGGTACAGATGCCCTTGTCGCCGTCGGCACTACAGGCGAATCGGCGACACTGGATGAGCATGAGCATTGCGATGTTATTAAGTCTGTTGTCGAATATGTCGGCGGCAGAATACCGGTAATTGCTGGAACCGGTGCAAATTCGACTACAGAAGCGATTAACTTGACTCGTTTGGCTAAAGAAGCCGGAGCCGACGCCTGCCTGATCGTGACTCCTTATTACAATAAGCCTACTCAGGAAGGCTTATACCTGCATTACAAGGCTATTAGCGAAGCCGTCGATATTCCCCAGATCTTATACAATGTGCCGGGACGCACTGCTTGCGATATGCTGCCTGAAACTGTTGGTCGCTTGTCCCATCTCAAGAATATCGTCGGCGTTAAAGAAGCGACCGGCGACTTGTCCAGAGTTAAAACAATTCGTGATTTGACTGGTGATGATTTTGCAATCTATACCGGCGACGACGCGACCAGTCGCGAGTTCTGTCTGCTGGGCGGCAACGGCAGCATTACGGTAACGGGCAATGTCGCGCCAAAACTGGTGCATGAAATGATCATGCTGGCGATAACAGGCCATGATGAAACTTCTTTAGAGATTGATAAAAAATTAGCCGCGCTACACAAGAACCTGTTTATTCAGTCAAATCCGATTCCTGTAAAATGGGCGGTTGCCGAAATGGGTTTGATGGGTAAGGGCATACGTTTACCTTTGACCTGGCTAACCGAAGATTGCTTTGATGCGGTTCGTGACGCAATGCGTCAGGCTGAAGTTATTTAACACATATTTATGAAAACTAAAGCCAGGGCGCTTATTATTATTGTTGTTTTGGCCAATTTATCGGCCTGCACTTACATAAAGAATCTATTTCCGGATAAAGAAAAAGATTATCAGTTTACGACTGAAATTCCACCCTTGACGATTCCGCCTGATCTCGGAGGCGGTTCAATCACAAATGCTCCCGCCGCTCCTGTTGCTGAAGCGGCGGATGCTGCCCCCACCGATCCGTCGCCTGAGCCCGCTCCGACTGTAGAGCGGAAATTAATTCCGGTTGAACTGGTTAACGCTGATCAGGGAACAAAGCGATTACGTATTGGCGCCCCTCCCGTAACTGCATGGCGCATGGTTGGCAAAGCATTAAGCAGAAACTTTATTGAAGTGACTAATCGCAATCAGGAAGAAGGGCTGTTTCACGTCCTCTATGACCCGAACAGCAAGGAAGTGGAAGACGGGTCTGTTTGGGACGAGGTTGTTTTTTTCGTCAAAGGATTTGAAACTAATGAACAAGAGTATGTTCTCAAATTGGTAGAAAACGACATCCAGCAGACCGATGTTGTTATCATGGACAACGAACAAAAACCGGTAGCTGACGAGGGCAGCTTAAGTTTGTTGACGCTTTTGCACAACACTATTAAGGCTGATTTGGCTAAGTAATACATGAGGAGCGAACTGCATGTTAAAAGGCTGAAAAGCCTGTACGTGCATTTCGCTCCTTGCACACTGTACCTTTTATATCTTTTTTCACATGTTAAAAATCTCTGGAACTTCCGCGCTTTCTGTCTTTCGCATTAACAAACTGCTGGCTGAACTTCAAGCCATAGAACCCGCTATCAAGGCTGTCTCGACACGGTTTATTCACTTTGTGGATATTGACACTAACCTGGATGATAACCAAGCCGGGATTTTAAAGCAGTTACTGGCTTACGGTTCCGCTCTAGCGGATGCCGATATTCAAGGGCCACGTCTGCTGGTTGTGCCGCGCTCAGGCACGATTTCGCCTTGGTCCAGCAAGGCCACCGAAATTGCCCAACGTTGTGGGTTGTTAGAAGTTAAGCGTATCGAACGAGGTATTGAGTACACGCTGGATGTCAATCAGCCGTTACCGGCTTCCGTAAAAGCGTTATTGCATGACCGGATGACTCAAACCGTTGTGGACGGCGATAGCGAGCCGGATCTGTTCGCTCATCATCAGCCTAAGCCGTTGCAGAGTGTCGCCATAATAGAACAGGGTCGTGACGCCTTGGTTGGCGCCAATACCGACCTGGGTTTGGCTTTGTCCGATGATGAAATCGATTATCTGACCGAGAGCTTTCAAACCTTGGGCAGAAACCCGACCGATGTTGAATTAATGATGTTTGCCCAGGCCAATTCCGAGCATTGTCGGCACAAGATTTTTAATGCCGACTGGACGATAGACGGGGTAGAGCAGGCGCAAACCTTGTTCAAGATGATCCGTAATACCGCAGCAAAAAGCCCGGAGGGCATTTTGACGGCTTACAGCGATAATGCCTCGGTCATGGCCGGTTCAACCGAGCAGGTTTTTATACGCAATGCGCAGACCGGCGAATACGGCTATGTCAAAGAAGACGCGCATTTGCTGATGAAAGTCGAAACCCATAATCATCCTACCGCTATTTCACCTTATCCGGGTGCGGCTACCGGTTCCGGCGGCGAAATACGCGATGAAGGCGCGACCGGCCGCGGCTCTTCGCCCAAAGCCGGTTTAACCGGATTTTCCGTGTCACATTTAAAAATTCCCGGTTTCTCCCAGCCTTGGGAAGCGGATAACGGCAAGCCCGAACGTATCGCTTCGGCATTGACCATCATGCTGGAAGGCCCACTCGGCGGCGCGGCTTTTAATAACGAATTCGGCAGACCCAACCTGACCGGTTATTTCCGCAGCTTTGAGCAAGCGGTTCCGGGCAAGGACAATGAGTTCAGAGGCTATCACAAACCGATCATGATCGCAGGCGGCTTGGGTAACATCCGGCCTATGCTGGTCAAGAAAAACGCGATACCGGCCGGCTCGTTGATCATCATCCTGGGTGGTCCTGCGATGTTGATTGGCCTTGGCGGCGGCGCGGCTTCATCGCAGGCTTCAGGCGCGGGTTCGGAAGATTTGGATTTCGCCTCGGTGCAACGCGAAAACCCCGAAATGGAACGCCGTTGCCAGGAAGTGATCAATCATTGCAATTCGATGGGTAGCGATACGCCGATTGTGTCCATTCATGATATTGGCGCGGGCGGTTTATCCAACGCGGTGCCGGAAATTATCCACGATTGCGAGCGCGGCGGCCGCTTTGAATTGCGCAAAGTGCAGAATGCCGATATAGGCATGTCGCCGATGCAGATTTGGTGCAATGAAGCGCAGGAACGTTATGTGGTTGCGATTAAACCCGAATCGCTGGAGTTATTTACCGACTTTTGCGAACGCGAGCATTGCTTGTTTGCGGTCATCGGCGAGGCGACTGAAGAAGAGCATTTATTGCTGAACGACGAGTTGCTCGGCGACAAGCCGGTCGATATTCCGATGTCGGTGTTGTTCGGTAAATCGCCCAAGCTGCACCGTAATGTCGAGCATGTTCCAGCCAATACTCAAGCGCTGGATGTTAGCGGCATCACGCTGAATGAAGCGATCAAGCGCGTTCTGGCATTCCCGGCGGTCGCCGATAAAAGCTTTTTGATCCATATCGGCGACCGCTCGGTCACCGGTTTGGTTGCCCGCGATCAAATGGTCGGACCTTGGCAAGTGCCGGTGGCCGATGTTGCGGTTACCGCAGTCGGCTTTCATTCCGTGACCGGCGAAGCGATGGCAATGGGTGAGCGTTCGCCGATTGCAATTATCGACGCACCGGCATCAGGCCGTATGGCGATAGGCGAGGCCATCACCAATATTGCTGCCGCCAGCATAGACTCGCTGAAAAAAATCAAACTATCCGCCAACTGGATGGCCGCAGCCAGCTATCAGGGCGAAGATGCGGCATTATTCGATACCGTCAAAGCGGTAGGTATGGAATTGTGTCCGGCGCTGGGTATCGCGATACCGGTGGGCAAGGATTCCTTGTCGATGAAAACGGTCTGGAAGGATGAAACCGCCGATTCAGAAAAAACCATGACCGCACCATTGTCGCTGGTGATTACTGCGTTTGCGCCGGTTGCCGATATTGGCCTTACCCTGACTCCGCAATTGCGCTGTATACCTGATGAAGACAGCGCTTTGATACTGATTGACCTGGGGGCCGGAAAAAATCGTCTGGGCGGCTCGGTGCTAGCGCAAGTTTACAACCAGCTCGGCAATGAATGTCCCGATCTGGACGATGCAAGCCTGTTGAAAGCTTTCTTCGATACAATACAAACACTCAACGTACAGAATAAACTGCTCAGCTATCATGACCGTTCCGATGGCGGCTTGCTGGCTACGGTTGCGGAAATGATGTTCGCCGGCAGGTTGGGCGTGACCCTGGCGCTCGATAGTCTGGGCGAAGATGTGCTGGCTTCATTGTTTAATGAAGAATTGGGTGCCGTTTTACAAGTACGGCAGAGCGATTGCAAGGATGTCGAGGAGCTATTGAAGCACTCGGGACTGATCGATTGCACGTATGTGATCGGCAAGGTCAATACCGGCGAGCAGCAACTGAATATTCGCCATAGGGGCGAAATGATATATTCTGCCGGCCGGGCTGAACTGCAAAGCATCTGGTCTGAACTCAGCTATAAAATGCAGGCTTTGCGCGATAACCCGGAATGTGCGCAGCAACAGTTTGAGCGCATCGCCGATGATGCCGATCCCGGTTTGAATGTCGCATTGACTTTTGATGTCGGCAAAAACGTGACTGCGCGGTTTAAACATGCAGCGAGGCCTAAAGTCGCAATATTGCGGGAGCAGGGCGTTAACGGCCATGTAGAAATGGCGGCGGCATTTGACCGCGCCGGATTTACCAGCATTGACGTGCACATGAGCGACATTATTCATGGCCGGGTAAGTTTGGCCGATTTCACCGGCTTGGTGGCTTGCGGCGGTTTTTCTTATGGCGACGTCCTGGGCGCAGGCGGCGGTTGGGCAAAATCGATCCTGTTCAACCCGCGCTGCCGTGATGAATTCGCTGCATTTTTCCAGCGCCCGGATACCTTCGGTTTAGGCGTTTGTAACGGCTGCCAGATGATGTCGGGATTAAAAGACATTATTCCCGGCGCTGAGCATTGGCCGCGCTTTATGCGCAACAACTCGGAGCAATTCGAAGCGCGCGTGGCATTGGTTGAAGTGCAAAAATCGCCGTCCATCCTGTTTGCCGGGATGGAAGGTTCAAGGATGCCGGTAGCTATTGCGCATGGCGAAGGGCGCGCAGAATTTGCCGTAGATCCTGCGGTTGCGCTTGAAGCAGGCGCAGTTGCTTTGTGCTATGTCGATAACTATGGGGAATTGACTACGGAATTTCCTGCCAATCCTAATGGTTCGCCGTTCGGTATAACCGGCCTGACCACTACGGATGGGCGATTTACTATTATGATGCCGCACCCGGAGCGCTGCTTCAGAGCCCTGCAAAATTCATGGCATCCGGATGATTGGGGTGAATATGGCGCGTGGATGCGTATGTTCAGAAATGCCAGGGTTTGGGTAGGTTAGGGACTTGTCAGTATCAGCCAGGAGCACAGCAGAATGATCCGCTCATGCATGTGTAAAGTCTAAGAAGTGTAATCAAATCCTAGCAATAAAAAGTTTAGAGGTTGTAGATTATGGGTGAGGTCGGCATGGCGACAAATAACAATCGGAGAGTTTTTTTTCGAATTTATGACGAAGTTAATCTGTCTTATACGAAAATAGATGAAAAACTGGCAGCCGAACCGAACCCTACCTTTACTAACTTTTCATTGGCTTCAGATACTGAAAGGCCGGCACAGGATTCAGAACGGCTATTGCCCAGCCCGAAGAAAATACTGCCGGGTTTCAGGACACTAGACTCGGAACTCAATGAACATGCCGCGCTCAACGTTAATATCAGCGCAAGCGGTATAGCTTTTAGTTGTGAAGAAGCGCTTCAAGAAGGCGATTACCTGCTGATCAAGATACTGCTGCTGTCCAGCATGGCAGCCATCATGGCTTGCTGTAAGGTAGTTTACTGCAAGAGCAGCAACCCGTACGAAAGTCAGTATCCTTATCTGGTTGGCGCCCATTTTACCGATATGCAAGACGCAGACCGGGAGATGTTAACTTCGTATGTAGAAAAAAAACGGTTGCGACAAAACCGGGGCAGAGGATTGATCTTGGCGGCTGCCGTTACAGTCATCTTAGCGCCGGATGTTGTATTTGGCTTGTTGTTTGAAGTGTTTCATTTCTTGTTCGAGCATTTGCTCGAGCTCTGCCATCTTACGTTTGAGTTTATCGAATCCGCTCTCGACCACCTCGTCGAACATCTTTTTCATACCAATCTAAAGCAAACTCAAGTAATTGTTTTTTATATTCTTTTGTCTGTCGCTCTCTATGCAAGCTATTCTATAGGAAAAAGATTGCCGTCTTTTTATAAGCGCTGTAAAAACAGCCTGATTGTCTACGTGTCGCGGAAGAAATCAAGCCTGCTTTATTACTGGCATGAGCAGTCTTTGGTCAATAAAGTCAAACTGGCTTTAATCGGTGCGACAGTCATTACAGGTTATATTCTTTTTGGTATGTAGTAGCCAAAAATAGCGCTAAAGGTTGAATTGAAAGTTATTCAATCGTTCTTGATATGCTTGAGCCTGGCTTGGCATGTGCTTTGGGTGTCTAACAAGGAGCTTTTGGAGATTGCCTGGTTAAGGTAAGGGGATTTAGCCTGAAACTAAATCCCCGGTATTGCTTGTCTAGTTGGTCAAACGTTTCTGGCAGAGTTGGATTACTATCTGCCGTATCCCCCGCTCATTCCATTACCCAGAAAGGAACCGGCGGCGGCACCCAAACCGGTAGCGAGAGGATCGCCGCTACCTAGTTCATAGCCAAAAACACTGCCTATCACGCCTCCAGCCAATCCTTGGTGTGAGCGTGGATCAGGTGAATACTGTGTCTGCCGCTGATAATAATTAACTTGGGGTTGTGGGTAATAATTAATTTGCGGCGCTGGATAATAGTTGACCTGTGGTTGCGGGTAATAGTCGTGGTGATGGTGACCATGATGATGACCATGACCGTGATGATGCCCCCAACCGTGACCGTGATCACGATCAGCGTAAGATGTGGGTGAGAACAGCATCGCAACGGCAGCTAATTGAATCAAAAAAAGATACTTTTTCATGTGATTTTCTCTCTAAACTATTTGGTTTGTTGTTAAGTTAACAAAATCAAGCTAATAGATACGTCATTTAAATCAAATCGAGTTAGCGTCTTCCAGCGACTCCGTTGCCGACATAAGAGCCGGCGGCAGCGCCCAATCCGGTAGCAATGGGATCGCCGTTTCCTAATTCGTAGCCTAATACGCTACCTACCACGCCCCCAGCCAAACCTTGGTGCGAGCGTGGATCCTGATGGTTTGAATACCGGTGCGGCTCCGGATAATACCTCGCCTCATCGGAATGATGATGTTTGTGATGCCCTCTGGCATGACCATGACCGCGACCTTCCCCCCCAGATGCGTAGGATATAGACGAGTGAATGACTGCCAATATAAACAGTGGACTTAAAAAAAACGATTTCTTCATGGGTTTCTTCCTTAAATAATTGGTTTGTTTACTTCTATGTTGGCCCGGCAAGGCAAGTTGTCCAGTCATTAACTTTGGAATCATATTATTCGCGTTAACCTTAATGGCCGCTTAACAAAATATAACCGTTTTATAGGCGTTAAAGCCTGTTTTAGAATCACAATGCCGCCTGTTACGCGCACCAATTAATTGCCGGAATAATTCTGCTGTGTCGCTTATAATATTAGCGTATTTGAACCAGTATTTACCCAATCTTAATGGCATTTTAATAAATGGAACAGTTTATCCCCGGCCAACGCTGGATTAGTAACACCGAGTCTGAACTCGGCTTAGGTCTTATTCTTGATGTGGCGCACAAGAGGGTCACCGTGCTTTTTTTGGCGTGCGACGAGAAGCGCATGTATGCGCAAGATAATGCGCCGTTAACGCGCGTCCGGTTTTCGGTAGGCGACGTTATCGAGTCGATTGATGAATATAAAGTGACCGTTACCGGTTTAACCGAGAAAGACGGCTTGATAACTTATATAGGCAGAGACGAGGATGATCAGGAAGTCCAAGTGGATGAGGTGGAGCTGAATCATCATATTCAATTTAACAAACCTCAGGATCGGTTGTTTATCGGGCAGGTTGACCCTTCCGCCTGGTTTTTACTGCGCTATGAAACCTGGCGCAGATTGCAGCAGCATCAGCAGTCTCCGGTTAAGGGTTTGCTGGGCGGTCGCGCTTCGCTTATTCCGCATCAGCTGTTTATTGCGCATGAATCGGCTAACCGGTCTGCGCCGCGAATCATGCTGGCTGATGAGGTTGGCTTGGGTAAAACTATCGAAGCCGGTTTGATTTTGCACCATCGGCTGATTAACGGCTTGAGCAACCGGGTCTTGATTATCGTGCCCGAAACACTGTTGCATCAATGGCTGGTAGAAATGCTCCGGCGCTTTAATTTGCGATTCAGTATTTTTGACGAAGCGCGTTGTCTCGATACTTATGCCGAAGACGACATGCTCGCAGAGGGAGTCGAAGATGATGCAAATGCCGATAATCCGTTCCTGACCGAGCAATTGGTTCTATGCAGCCAGGACTTTTTTTCTAAATATCCACGCCGCCAACAACAGGCCATTGAGGCAGGTTGGGATATGGTGATTGTTGACGAAGCGCACCATCTGGAATGGAGCGAACAAGCGCCTAGCTCTGACTACCTGTTTGTCGAGCAACTCGGGCGGATTTCCCCTAGCCTGATATTGTTGACGGCGACTCCTGAGCAATTGGGCAAGGAAAGCCATTTCGCACGATTAAGATTGCTCGACCCCGACCGGTTTTACAGCTTTTCAGCGTTTGTCAAAGAAGAACGGTTATTTGAGCCGGTGGCAAATGCGGCCAAATTGCTGCTTGCGGACAAGGCGCTGGATGAACAGGCGCAGCAACATTTAACCGCGCTGCTGAAAGATGACAACGTCGACGGCTTGCTGAAGAATCTTATCGCCAGGGATGGTATGTATGCCGCAGATCTGCCGGGAGCAGGTGCGGCGAACGACCCTGAAAAATCGGCGGCGGCACGCGATGCGCTGATTACGGTGCTGCTGGATCATCACGGTACCGGACGGATTTTATTCAGGAATTCGCGGCAGACTGTGCAGGGCTTTCCCGAGCGGGAACGTTACGGCTATGCGTTGGCAGGTCAGCCCAATACCGATGATTGGCAACAAGATCCGCGTTTTCTATGGCTGGTGAACAAGGTCAAGCTACTGGCTGGCGATAAAGCCCTGGTGATCTGCAAACAGGCGCAAACAGCGATTGACTTAGAGCAAGCCTTGAAAAACCGTGCGGGCATTGCCTCGGCCGTTTTTCATGAAGGCATGAGCATTATCGAACGTGACCGGGCGGCTGCTTATTTTGCCGACCCTGAAAGTGCGGCGCGGCTATTGATTTGTTCCGAGATCGGCAGTGAAGGTAGAAATTTCCAGTTTGTACACCATTTAATACTGCTGGATTTGCCGAATAACCCCGATTTATTGCAGCAACGCATAGGGCGTCTTGACCGTATCGGGCAGAAACATGTGATTCAGATTCATGTGCCGTACCTGGAGCATACCGAGTGTGAGGTGTTGTACCGCTGGTATGATGAAGGCCTGAATGCGTTTGCCAGTAACAGTTCATCCGCCCAGCGGGTTGCGGATATAGTGCACGATGAATTGGCGGCTGTTTTGGAGAGCAGAAGTCCAGCCGCTATTGATTCGCTGATCGCCAAGACCCGGGCGCTCAGCACTGAACTTGAAGCGGAAATGCATAACGGCCGCGATCAATTGCTGGAGTTGAATTCCTGCCGCAAGGAACTGGCCGATGAGCTGATTGCCCAGCTGAATACCTACGAGAAAGAAGGCGTGCTATGGCCCTATATGGAAGATGTCTTTGAATGCTACGGCGTGGATACCGAGTTTCATTCGCCGGATTGCTTTATTGTCCGTCCCAGCGACCATTTGCGCGTTTCGCATTTCCCCGGCTTGACCGAAGACGGCTTGACTTTCACCGTCAGCCGGCAGATTGCTCTGGCGCGGGAAGACATGCAGTTTATGACTTGGGAGCATCCGGTGGTTACCGCATCAATGGATATGGTGCTGTCCAGTGAAACCGGCAACGCCGCGATCAGCGTGATCAAGCATAATGACCTTAAAGCCGGACAGTTTCTGCTGGAGTGTTTGTTCATTGTCGAGTGCAGCGCACCTGCCGAATTACAAATCGGAAGATTCTTGCCTCATACGCCGATCCGGGTGCTGATCGACCAAAACCAAAAGGATTTAAGTGCGGATATCGACCACCGCGATCTGGTTGAAGCCGGCATTAAGTTCGACAAACACAAAATTATTGCTTTTTTAACCAGCCAGCGGCCACACTTGATCAACATTTTGGGCGTGGCGGAGCAAAAAGCCAAAGCCGAAATGCAGCAGCTAGTCGATCAGGCGACCCAAACCATGTTGGAATCGTTAAGCAATGAAATTAAGCGCTTGGTCAGGCTGAAAAAAGTGAATCCGACCATCAGGACCGAAGAAATCGAACAGTTAAAGGACATGACCATGCTGGCGCATGAAAATATTCAGGCTGCGCAGTTAAGACTGGATGCGGTGAGATTTTTGATTACCAGTTGATATCTCTCTCTGCCCACGAAAGCCAAAAGTAGGCGCCTCTACGACTGCAAGGATGCAGGAGGTAGGCAGAAAACCGCTCCTGCGTTTTCTGCATTCGCCACATCCCTGTGGTTTAGCAATGCAGGAGCAATTGCCGAGGCGACACGAAAAGCACGAAAAATGAATAAAGTGTGGGTATAACAAAGAGTTTTCCGGAGGTAAGGCGGGCGCTATGTTGGTGTAACTTCCCTAGCAACAGTCAAACGGAATACGTTATTAAAACATTTTCGTGCCTTTCGTGCTTTTTCGTGAACAAAATTTCATTTCAGTTACCAGATGATGTTGAATACTGATCTTTACGTATATTAAATCCCAATCTACCCAATAAATTATGATAAACATCGGCAAAATAAATAAGCTGAACGTAGTTAAACAACAAGGCGCTGACGTTTACCTCAGTGACGGCAGTTCGGGAAAAAAAGTGCTGCTGGCGGACAGAAAATTGCCGGCAAACTGCCAGGTCGGCGATACTATGGATGTCTTTGTTTACGTGGATTCGGAAGGACACTTGGCCGCTACCACTAAAAAGCCGTTAGCCGAAGTGGGAGATATAGCATGGCTGAAAGTCGTGTCGCTGAATTATGTGGGGGCGTTTTTGGACTGGGGATTACCCAAAGATTTACTGGTTCCGTTCAGTGAACAATACCATGAGATGGAAGTAGGGCGGTCTTATTTGGTCAAGGTTTTTCTCGATGAGCAGAGCCGCATTGCGGCAACCACCAAGATTGATAAATTGCTCAGCGATGAATCGGTCGACTTCGAAGTCGGCCAAAAAGTGTCGTTGATCATCGCCGATAGAACCGATTTGGGCATTAAAGCCATCATCAATAATAGCCATTGGGGCATGCTGTACGAAAACGAGCTATTCCGGCCTGTTAAAAAAGGCCAAAAGATGGAGGGTTACATTAAGCAAATACGGGAAGATCATAAAATTGATCTCAGTCTGCATCAGCCTGGATACGGCAAAGTGGTATCGCTGACCGATAGCATTATAGCCAAGCTGAAAGCCAATAATGGTGTGCTGACGCTTAGCGACAAAAGCCCGCCGGAAGCCATTTATGCCGCGTTTGGGGTAAGCAAGAAAGTATTTAAGCAAGCTATCGGGGCATTATATAAGCAACAATTAATCACCATTGATAAAAACGGGATCAAGCTTGTTGATTGATCGGCGGGCACAATACCTTATATAAATGAAAGTTGTATGGCTAAATTTAAAACCCATTATGACAACTTAAATGTGTCGCGCAATGCGCCGACAAGCGTTATCAAGGCTGCCTATAAGGCGCTCTGCCAAAATTATCATCCCGATAAATATATAGGTGGGCATGATGAAGCGCTACGGATAATGAAAATCATCAATGGCTCTTACGCGGTTTTATCGGATCCCGACAAAAGAGCCGAGCATGATCGATGGATAAACAAACAAGAAAGAGATCATGCGACCGATAAAGCGCAACGGATAATGTCGATTATCTCTAAAGCTTATGTTGAGCCGCCGGTAACGTCCCCTCAGAATGTTCCTGCCAGCTATCTGACGCCTATTGGCAAATTTTGGACAAACATCCGTTCCGGCGTCAATCAGGTACGACTCATCAGTATCCCAAGCTCAAAAAAATTAAATTTGATGCTTGGAGCCATAGGTTTTGTCGTCATTGTATTTGCGGCAACGACTCTTTACGGGCCTGGCTTAATAACAAAGACAGTAGCGACGGCACCAGTTAATCAGGATATTGAGCGCCTATTAAAAAAAGCCAAGCAATTAGCCAGGCAAGGCCGGACTGCAAAAGTATTACCGCTTTATTTGCAGTTGGCAGAGCAGGGGAATGCGGAAGCGCAGTTTCAGTTAGGTTTGATATACGCTAATCAACAAGGCGTAACAAAAGACGATAAACAGGCCGCTGACTGGTTAGCCAGGGCGGCCGAGCAGGGGCATAGGGAAGCGCAAACCAAATTGGGCTTTATGTATGCGACTGGAAAAGGCGTGGCGCAGAATTATCATTCGGCCATTTATTGGTGTTACAAAGCCGCTGAGCAGGGCGATGCTGTGGCGCAGTTTAATCTGGGATTGATGTATGCAAAAGGACAAGGCATGGCACAGGATAATAACTTGGCCGTTTCCTGGTACAGCAAGGCGGCTGAACAGGGCGACGCACATGCTCAATACAATCTGGGCGATATGTATGCAAACGGCGTGGGCGTGGCAAAGGATAGCAAACAGGCTGCTGTTTTGTATCGTAAAGCAGCAAAGCAGGGGTTGGCCGAGGCTGTCGCCGCTTTAAAATTGTTGGAGCAATAAAGTTCCTGTGGCTTGCAGGGATCATTTCTGAGGCTGTGTAGGGCTTCAATTACGGCCTGAAGGTTTGCTTCATTTCCGGCATCGGGATACTAATGTGATAGCCTTGGGCAAAATTAATGCCCATGTCCTTGAGCGCCTCCCAAATTTCCTGGTTTTCGACAAACTCGGCAACAGTGAGAATGTCTATGTCCTGGCATAATCGGGACAGGTTACGGACCAAGGCATAATCTACTTTAGAAGTCAGAATGTTACGTACAAATGCGCCGTCAATTTTGACATACTCGAAACGCAATTCACGCAAATAATGAAACGAGTTATACCCTGTGCCAAAATCGTCCAAGGCAAAAGCAAAGCCTTTGCGGCGCAAATTGGCGAGAAATCGGCGCATATTGGTCATGTCGCCAATTGCATCGCGTTCCAGTAATTCAAAAACAATGCTTTCGGGAGGAAGTTCCAGCTTTTGGCACAGTTCTTCGGCATAGCCTAAAATGCCACGGCCCTGAATCTCCTGCACCGATAAGTTGATGAATATTTTCGCATTGGCTTCCGGGCGGTTGGTATCCATGCAGGCGCGTTTAGCCGCAAAAGAGTTGTTGATCATAGCGAGGTCGAGTTCACGTGCCATGCCGTATTTGTCGATGGTTTCGATAAACATGGCTGCCGAGGTCGTTTCTTCTCCCGTTGGGGATTTAAGCCGGGCCAGCGTTTCAAAGGCATATAGCTCGCCGGATTGGCAGTCAACAATCGATTGGTAATAGGGAACAATACGCCTTTCCTTTAAGGCTTCGCGCAGGTTTTCCGCATTATCGCGCGTCTCGCGAATGCTGATACGTGTTGCCTTTGCGTCAAAGGTACAGACGCTATCTTTACCCATGTCTTTGGCTTTGTACATGGCGGCATCGACACCTTCCAGCAAGGTATCTATGTTTTTTCCATCGACAGGGTAGCTGCTCACGCCTATGGAGACAGTCAAATGAAAGCGGCTGCCTTGCGCGGATGTGATAGCCATTTCCCGTAGTGCGCGGCTTACGTTTTCCGCGACAACCCGGGCGCCTTCTGGACCGGTTTCAGTCAGGATAATGGCAAACTCATCGCCGCCAATACGGGCGCACAAATCGCCTTTTCGGGTATGTTCAAGCAGAGCACTGGCGATTGCACACAATGCTGTATCGCCGGTAGGGTGGCCGTAGGAGTCGTTGATGTCCTTAAAATTGTCGAGGTCAAGCATCAGTACACTAAACTCATGCTTATGCCGCTCGGAACGACCGATTTCATAGCTTAGAATATCGTTAAACTGGCGACGGTTATGCAGTCCGGTAAGGGGGTCATGCACAGCGTAGTACTCAAGCTCCAGTAAGGTGCGCGACAATACTTTGCTGGAACCCACCACCATGACCATGACGGCGAGTATTGAGCGGATGACGCTTTCTTCCTGCGCTGATAAGTTATTTTCAGCAGCGTAAGCGACGCCCAATAAACCGGCCAAATTGGGCGCATGATCAGGCACGGGCACGCTGATCATACGAATATTGTGATCTGATTTGATATCAGCTCCGCACTGGATATTAAATTCTTCAATATCCACCGCCGCTTCCGGAGGGGAGCCAATGCTTTGAAGCATCTGTTGGCTCAGTAAACCGCGCGCTCGTGCGCGCGCCTCTTCCGAACACTGGCCCAGATAATACAAATACAAAGACAAGCCATTTTCTTCCGCAAAAGCGATATAAAAAAAGTTAAACGGGAAGATGGCATAAAAATCCGACAGGATTTCTTGCACAAACTCTTTCCATTGCGAGATATGTTCGTGCGACAGAATAATACGTTCCAACACCCGGCTTTGCCGCTCCAGCAAGTCTTTTTCAATCAAAACAGAAGACAGCTCCAGCAAGGTTTGATTAAACTCGATCAGCAGGTGTTGGATATGCTGATCGCTGGATGCCCATTGCTCACTGCATTGTTGGAATAATAAGTCCAGACTTTGATCCAGCCGGGAACAGGTATCCAGGATCTGTGAAATCGTAGGGATCATGGCAATCATCGCGGCGGAATTGTCGGTAGCCATTGTGGCCATAGCCGCCAGTAGTTTACTGACAATCTCTTGATGGACGTTGTGGTTAAGGTCCGACAAGCTCATTGCGTAGCGTTGCGTATGTGATTGATTCTCCAAGATCTCGGCAATTTGCCTGATAGCCCTGAAACGTAATGCCTCCAGATGGCTGGGTTCGGCAACTGCGGCTAATGTTGATGCTCTTGATCGCTGTTCCAGAAGCGATTCTATTTCCTTCATTCTTGGGAGAATTTCCCCCGCATCCTTGCAACTATGCGAGAAATTATTCATGCTTAATCCCCTAACGAGAAGCGTCCGCCGGATTGCATTAAATCAATGCCGCACTGCAAGTCTTTGAGCCAGTTTAGAAAATCTTGCACTGCGGCGCCCCGGTAAATTGGCCCATGCTGAGGGGCAATCATGGCAATATCCAAGCCGGCAATGGTATCTAGCCAGCATCGTATCGCCTTGTTAGAGCACATATAACGGCGGTGAAATCCTTTGATGTAAGGGATATGGCTGGCAAAATCGTCTACAAATGCATCGTTTTTATCCATGGGTAACATTGCTGCGCCGATGTCGCCGGTAAACAGGATTTTGGAAATCGGGTCATAGACATTAATCTGACCTTCGGAATGCAAGAAATGTGCGGGTACTACTTTTAATCTAAAGCCGGGGGAAGGCTCGTAATCCATGCCTTCGTTGGGCACTCCAACAAATCGCGCCATGTCCTTTAAGCCGTAGTGGGGCAAAAAGCGTATCCAGATGCTGGAAACATAGACTGGCGAGTGGCACAGCTCCAGCCAGGTTGATAGGCCGCCGACTATATCAGGGTCTTGGTGAGACAGAAAAATAGCTTTAATTTGCTCCGGTACGACGTAACGCAACATTTCCGTCAATACCTGGGGCATCACCCCAAATCCCCCCGGATCAAGCAACACCCCGTCATTAAAATGGGTAATCAAATACTGGTTGGAGCGTACCCCGTCTTCTTCGCCTGGTTCACTCTCGTTCAGTAAAATAAAGCGGTGGTCAGCGGATTCAAATAATTTAATGTTGCGCATATTTTCCCTAATATCCTGCTAGGTTGTAATTTTTATATTTTCCCTAGTTTACTTCAGGTTATTAAAAAAAGTATAGCGATAGTCTTTTTTAATAAAGGAGATTAGGGAAGTATATATTGCAGGCGCAACCTTATGATGGGAACTAGCCTTCATAAAACAGTCGGTTAGTGACAATAATGCATCGGGTTCTTTATCGGCGCATCATTGTTATTGCCCCTGCATTTTTTGCGGGATATGAGAATGCAGATTTTGCACGGAGCAAAATCTGCCCTTGTAAGTCGTAAAGCGGCTATTATCGGGCATTTTGGATGCATTTCCAGAAGCGATTCTAACTTTCATCCATAAGTTTGACTCTCCTGCTTCCGTGCAGTCGTTGGCAGAAAGCTCCTGTATAGCTCTTTATGCCCATCCTTGGGACATGCTTCCTCTGTTACTCTAGTGGCTTGCCGGTATTATTATCGCGGGCCAGAAGCGGCAGCGCGAGAACAGCCAGACACATTAGCCACATTATCAGCTGATAATTGGTCAATGAGAAAATAAAAGCGACGCCCATTCTCTCGCTGATGGTGGGGTACGCAAGGATAAAGTCGCGGCTTATTATGAAAGCTTTCGCTTCCCAGATGACAAGGGTCATGCCTACCGCCAGCAGCGCATAGCCTACTATCTTATCGTGATCGGCCTTGCTATTTTTGTGTCCAGCTAAACGGTTAATCTCAAAGGCTTTTAACGACCACGGCGGCTCGGCCATATAACTGAAGGCTGCTAAGCCGAACATGCCGACAACCGGGATATAAACGGCTACTGTAGGGAAGCTGATATAACGCCCATCCAGCGCCAGGCCGAAAGTTTTATAAATGGCATATCCGGCAAAGAATATATACAGCGTATATATCCATGCGCCGAATTTCAGGTTGGCTTCGTTGTTGGCTAACAGGCCATGTCCGCGGTGCAATATCAAGCAGGCCAGGATGGCGTTCAATCCCACGGTTATTACCGTCTGTAAACGTTGCCAGTCGCTATAGCTGGTATACCACAGGCTCTCTGCCATATTGACCAGCAACAAGCTAAGCAATTGCGTGAATAATAAAAACAACGCAACACGCGACGCGGATAATGATTGCAGCGACTTCCAGTAGTAAGCAACGATGACTAGAAAAAGCGCCGTCGACGCTATAACCCCTTTAAGCCAATCGGGATTTTCGTAGACCGGGCCGGTTAAAGGAAACACTTCTTTACGATCAACCGAATAAAGTCCCCAGTTTGCCCCAACCACGCCTTCAAGCTCGCTTTTCCATGATTGGTTAAAGGCTTCGACAATGTTGTAATCGAAGCCGTTTTTATTGGCGACTTCAATCAATGCGCGAATGAATTTCGCTTCATTTACCACGCTAGGTACCGACCAGCCGCGTTGACGACCTTCGCCCGGCCAACCGGACTCGCCGATCAGTATGGGTTTGCCGGGAGAAATCGTATCGGCTTCTTGCTGAACCTGCTTGAAAATGCGTTCGATATGCGCCGGAGCCTGATCTACAGTGATAGGCTCATCTTCCCAGTAAGGCAGGATATGGATAGTAATGAAATCCACTTCCTTGATTAACTCGGGATACTTCATGTACATGGACCACACATCGGCATAAGAAACCGGCTGTTTGACCGAGCGTTTGACTTCCCGTATATATTCAATCAATTTCTTGGAATCCAGGTCGCCGCGCAGCAGCACTTCGTTGCCGACGATAACCCGCTTGACTACATCGGGGTTTGCGTTGGCGGAACGGATGAGTTCGGCGACTTCCGCTTTATTGTCTTCTTTTATAGAGCCCAGCCAAGCGCCTTGAATCATTTTCAAGCCGTGCTTTTTGGCTAAGGAAGGAATGATAGGCATGCTGCCTTCCGCGCTGGCATAAGTGCGGATACTATGGGTTTTTTCACCCATCAGACGCAAGTCGTCATCAATTTGTTCTGGAGTGGGGAATTTTTCATCCAAAGGCCCTTGGCCTTCATGGAACGGAGCGAATGAAAGACTGTTGAGTTTTCCTGAGGGAACGTCCGGACCTACATCTTGAGGTAAGTTGATTGACCAGCCCAACAAACCATTAAGCAACACAACCAATACTGCGAATGAAGCAATTTTCATAAATAAATCAATAGCACAAGAATTTTAAAAAAGGCGTAATGAAATGCGCCAAGTAAATCATTGTTACATTGTCTCATAATTGCCGTACTAATAATATGGACAGCCCCTGAGGAGAGCTGGGTAAAACTGAATTTTTACGACTTAGTGTACGCAAATCATCTGCATTCAGCTAAAATGCGCATCTTTTTGCTTATGTAATGTTATGGCTAAAAATATCCGTATTGAAAGATGGAGCGGTCCCGCTCTGGAACAATTTATTCCTGAACTCGCCCGGCTTAGAATAGAAGTGTTTCGCGATTTCCCGTACCTATATGACGGAAATATCGACTATGAAAAAAAGTATCTACAGACTTATATCAATTGCCCCGAAAGCGTCATTGTTATCGCGTTCGACGGCGATAAAGTGGTCGGGGCATCAACAGCGATTCCGATGAAATATGAAACCGATGAGTTGAAAAAGCCGTTTCTTGAACATGGCTATAATCTCGACGAGGTTTTTTATTGCAGCGAATCCGTGCTGGACAAGAACTATCGCGGCCTGGGTATCGGCGTCCGGTTTTTTGAGGAGAGGGAAGCTCATGCGCAAGATTTGGGCGGCTTCAAGTATATTTGCTTTTGTTGTGTGGAGCGACCTGCGGATCATCCCAGACGGCCAGCCGATTATGTGCCATTGGATCAATTCTGGACCAAACGCGGTTACGTCAAGCATCCCGAACTTAACACAAGCTATGTCTGGAAAGACCTGGATGATGTGGATGAAACGCCTAAGCCTATGACTTTCTGGTTGAAACATGAACATTAAAATTGCAACCGCTCAATACGACATCAGTTTCCTGGAAAGCTGGCAGCAGTATCAAGAAAAAGCTGAACGCTGGGTTATTGAAGCCTCGGGGCAGGGCGCGAAGATTCTGCTTTTTCCCGAGTATGCCAGCATGGAACTGGCCTCGCTGTTGGGCAAGGAAATTTATTCATCATTAAGCAAGCAATTGGCCGAGATGCAGGCATTGCATAATGATTATCTGGATTTGTTCCGGGAGCTGGCTAAAAAGTACCAATGTATCATTCAAGCGGGCACGTTTCCGGTAAAAATGGACTCCGGTGCTTACCGGAACCGGGCGTACCTGTTCATGCCGGATGGTCAGTTTGATTATCAGGAAAAGTTGATGATGACCCGTTTTGAAAACGAGCAATGGCTGATCCAGAAAGGCGAGGAACTAAGATGTTTTAATACCGAATACGGGAAAATCGCCATTAACATCTGTTATGACAGCGAATTTCCGATGCTGGCGAGAAAGCAGGTTGAGGCCGGAGCGAATCTGATTTTAGTGCCCAGTTGCACCGATACTGTGGCCGGATACCATCGCGTTAAAATAGGCTGTCAGGCAAGAGCTTTGGAAAACCAGTGTTATGTCGTTCAATCTACGCTGGTAGGCAATGCGCCGTGGTCTGAAGCGGTGGATGTTAATATCGGTGCGGCGGCTGTTTATACGCCTGTGGATCGAGGGTTTCCGGATAACGGCATCCTGGCGGAGGGCAAGCTTAATACCGTGCAATGGGTTATTGCCGAAGTCTCGCTCAGCGCTTGCGGCACGGTCAGGGAACAAGGCCAGGTTTTTAATTACAGGGATTGGCCGTTGCAAAATGCATTTGTTGGGTGTCGGTAACACGGGAAGTCTAGCTGGAGTTGTATTCCGGCTTTTCTGTATGTCTCGGTATTGCTCCACTCTTTTTGAGGGATAGCTTTTCCATAATCCACAGGGATGTGGTGCATGCGGATATTGCACGACTGCATGGACAGGTTTAGTTCCTTACTAACTACCCCATGCAGTCGTTTGCGGTGACAAGCGCAACATCAATTAAAGATCGCTTCAGAAGAATAGCCGTTAAATTCCAGAATTTCTTTCATTCTTTTTAAGGCATCCATTTGAATCTGTCTAACACGCTCCCTGGTTACGCCCAGTTCCTGAGCAACTTGTTCAAGCGTTGAGCCTTCATAACCGCACAGTCCATAGCGACGGCAAATAACTTCGCGTTGTTTTTCAGGAAGCTGAAAAATCCATTTGGCCATGTTATTTCTAATGCCGTCTTCTTGTATTTTATCGGCGGGTGATAAGCTCTCGCCATCAGAAATCGACTCAACTAACGGTTTGTCAAAATCCTTTCCGCCCGGTATATCGATGGAGGTAACCCGCTCATTAAGCTTGAGCATTTTTTCAACTTTGTTAACCGGGATGTCCAAATGTCCGGCTATATCTTCGGCATTGGGTTCATGATCGAGTAATTGTGCCAAATGGCGTTGGGCTTTAAGGTAGGTATTCATTTCCTTAACGATATGAATCGGCAAACGAATGGTTCGCGTCTGATTCATGATGGCCCGCTCAATCGTTTGCCTAATCCACCAGGTCGCATAGGTTGAAAATCTAAAGCCTCTTTCGGGATCGAATTTTTCAACTGCGCGCATCAAGCCAAGATTGCCTTCTTCAATCAAATCCAGTAACGGTAGGCCTCTGTTCAGGTAACGACGGGAGATTTTAACGACCAGGCGCAGATTGCTTTCGATCATTATCTTGCGGGCAGCCTCATCGCCCATTAAGGCTCTGGAACCGTAGATTTTTTCCTGGTCAGCGGTCAGTAATTGTGAGCGCGCCAGCTCATTTAAATAAACTCGCGTCGCATCCATGCTCTTATCTTCCCGCGATTCAATAGTAATTATCTCATCAATATCCAATGCCTCACTGCCGGTAGCGGTATCTGCTTGGAGTTCATCGTCAAAAGGCAAGTCGTCATTAAATAATACACAAACATCATCGTCCAATAGCTCAACTAATTCTGCTTTCATGATAACCTCGTGTTGTTCGGTCCAAGCCGAAATGGTTTTTATTATTTTTCCGGTAAAAGATTGAGTGGATTCACCGGTTTTCCGTTTTTTCTTATTTCAAAATGCAGCAATGTTTTGTTTGATCCAGCCTGTCCAACTTTCGCTATAATTTCGCCTTTTTCTACCGTATATCCTTCTGCGACAAGCAATTGGCTATTATTCGCATAAGCGCTTAAATACAAATCGTTGTGCTTGATAATCAGCAAATTACCGTAGCCAATCAGGCCTTGTCCGCTATATACAACTTTACCTCCTTCAGCTGCGCTCACGTTCTGCCCCATAGCGCCAGCTATATCAATGCCTTTGTTGTCGGCTTGAGAAAAAGATTTTAAAACTTTTCCTTTTATCGGCCATTGAAAGTTTAACTTTAACATGTTTGCATTATCAATTGAAATAATTGATTTTTTTTGTGGACTACTTCCGGTTTTTTCAGAAATTTTATTAAAGGGGCGGGTTTTATATGCGGGTCTGTAGACTGGATTGGGCTTAGTATTTAAGGAAACGGCGGGGCTTTTCCGTAAGCTGATTCTGTTTGCCGCTGTTGCCGCCGTGATGCTCTGCTTTGATTTTTTTTGTACTCCCGCATCCATGTGGTCATGTAGGGGGGGATTTCCCAGATTCGGGGCGGAGAGCCTTATTTTTTGGCCTATTTCTATCGTATAGGGTGGAGCAATCCCGTTCCATTGCGCTAATTGCCGATAATCCACATCATAGATCAAACTTATGGCGTATAAAGTATCGCCTTTTTTTACCTGATAATATTTTGCCTCGTCTTTTGGAGGTTCAGGATAATGAGTGTTGACTGGCGCGTAGTTAGGGCTGACAGAGGCGCAGCCATGCAATAAAGCCGACAGCATTGCCAGGAAAATAAGCTTTGAAAAGGTGGAAGTCATAGCGGGTTATTTTTTTAACAAAACCTTTTTAGCCAGATTTATTTTTGCAGCCAAATAATCCGAGCCGCCCCGATCAGGATGCATTTTTTGCATCAATTTGCGATGAGCGGCAATAATTTCAGATTCCGATGCGCCCATCTTCAAGCCTAATATTTCATAAGCCTCTTCAATAGACATAGTGCCTTTAGATGGGCCGGCTCTATTCTGCCGTTGCGAGGTGTTTTGTTTTGTAGCGATAAATTCCGACCATAACCGGTGCAAGTACGGTGCATAGCGCAACAATACCGGCATCAAGCGGAGCATAAAGGCGATAAACACGCTCGCCAGAGCAAAGAGCCAGTTTAAGCGTCCGCTTGCGGCTAAATAAACAACAATAAGCCCCGTAACGGATAGAAGTAAGACCTTGATGTAACGGGTCAATACGGCGGGCGGCGTTTTTAAAAACGGACGCATCCAAAAATATGCGATGATAATAAATAACAAAATCAGAAAAATGCGAATCAAGGTTTACTCCTGAATTAAGACCGATCCAATGGCTTGCACTCCAACTCCTTGCCTACCTCTGACTATCCTGAGGGCTGGGAATTTCGCAAGACCGAAGCAGCGGTTGCGGCCATGTATCCTTGGTGTTTGGATAAATAATACCTTAAAATATGATGTCTTATGATAACAATCTAATAGTTTGGTTGATATGCAGAATGCCAGAATTCCGGTTTTAGGTTTTGTTGCCGCAAGCGGAACCGGCAAAACCACGTTGCTGACTGAATTGATCCCACTTTTAAAACAAGACGGTTTGCGTATCGGCCTGATCAAACACAGTCATCACGATTTTGAAATTGACCAGCCTGGAAAAGACAGCTTTCGTCTGCGGAAGGCCGGCGCTTCGCCTGTGATGCTGGTATCCCGCTATCGGCGCGCGATTATTACCGAGTTTACCCCGGAACAAGAGCCTAGGCTGGATGATCAGTTGAAGCAACTCGATCAATCCGAGCTGGACCTGATCCTGGTCGAAGGCTTTAGAACGGAACAATTTCCCAAAATTGAATTGCATCGGCCCTCGCTTGAAAAACCATTGCTTTACCCAAACGACCCGGACATTATCGCGATAGCCACAGATGCAGCGCTGGATGTGCCAGACTATTTGCCGCAACTGGAATTGAACCGGCCCGAAATGATCGCCGCCTTTATCCGAAACCATGTTATGAAGAATCATGATTGATGCATGCAGCCAAGAATCCAGACCATTATTATCTATAGACGACGCGCTGGACAGAATTAAAGCCGCTGTAAGTTCTGTACCGAGTACGGAAAAAGTAGCGTTGAAAGACGCTTTGGGACGGGTACTGGCTGAACCGGTTTATTCACCGATCAACATTCCTCATGACCGGAATGCGGCTATGGATGGCTATGCTTTTGCAAGCCGGGACAGAGCCGACGGGCAGGCATTCACGCTAGCTTTGGCCGGAACTTCCTGGGCCGGCCGGCCATTTCAGGGGCAACTGCAACCGGGGCAATGCATCAGGATTTTTACCGGCGCGGTTGTGCCTGAACAGGCCGATTCAGTCATCATGCAAGAACAAGTGCAGGCTCAGGGACAAACCATACATTTTCCGGCCGACACACGAGTGCGGCAAAACATCAGGCAAATAGGCGAAGACGTAAAACAAGGAGCCTGTTTAATAGCCGAGCCAAAAAAACTGACAGCCGTCGATTTAGGGCTGCTGGCCTCTGCCGGTATTGGCGAGGTGACGGTCAAACGCCGCTTAAAAATCGCCTATTTTTCGACCGGCGACGAGCTGACTTCGTTAGGACTGCCGCTGCAACCAGGGAAAATATACGACAGCAATCGCGCTATGTTAGGCGGACTATTATCAGATCCCAGCTACAGCGTTGCCGATCTGGGTGTTATTCCAGACAACAAACAGTTACTTGAAGATAGTTTTATTAAAGCTTCAAAAAATTATGATGCGGTCATAACGACCGGTGGCGCCTCAGTCGGTGAAGCCGATTATGTCAAAGAAATCCTGCAAAACAGCGGGGAAGTCAATTTCTGGAAACTTGCGATAAAGCCAGGAAAACCCCTGGCTTTCGGCAAAATAGGACAGTGTTACTTCTTCGGGTTGCCCGGTAACCCGGTTGCCGTTGTCGTAACCTTTCAGCAGATTGTAGCGCCGGCACTCAGGCAACTGTCCGGTGCGCGGTTTGTCAAGCCGTTAAGATTTGCCGCGACCTGCACCAGCGCGTTAAAAAAAGCTCCCGGACGCCAGGAGTTCCAGCGCGGCATTCTTAGTCAAGATGAGCAGGGCGAATTCTTTGTCGCTTCCGCGGGACAGCAAGGTTCGAACATTCTGAGTTCCATGAGTCAAAGCGGCTGCTATATCGTCTTGCCTGAAGAGTGTAAAGGCGTGCAGGCGGGGGAGAGAGTAACGGTTGAGCCGTTTAGTTTGTTCATATAGCGGCGTAATATGTTTGAGGGTTGTAGGATGGGTACGACTGCAAGGACAGGAAATGATCCAGTCATTTCCCTGCATTGACCTCCATGGAGGGAGGAAATGCCGCAAGATTGCAGGGAGCAATCGCGGCCACCACATCCCTGTGGGTCATGCAGAGGGTAGAATCGTGTCTGGAACGGCGATCGAGAACGCAGTGACTCGTTAGAGCACAAAGTGACCCCATCCTGTTGGCTACCGCTACGTTCTAGGCTTTTTTAACAAACTCAGATTTAAGCTTCATTGCGCCAATGCCTTCAATTCTGCAATCGATGTCATGATCGCCTTCGACCAGGCGGATGATTTTGACTTTAGTACCGACTTTAACAACCGATGATGACCCTTTGACTTTGAGGTCCTTGATTACGGTTACGGTGTCCCCGTCTTGTAACACGTTGCCGTTTGCATCCTTAACGATAAGAGCGTCGGCGTTATCTTCGGCTGCCCCATCTTTTGACCATTCATGTGCGCACTCAGGGCAAACGTACATGTCGCCGTCTTCATAAGTGAATTCTGAGCCGCATGCAGGGCATTTAGGGAGATTACTCATTGTTTTTCCTTAATCTAAAAGTGTTTCAACCTTGTGGGATACAAAGTCTATCGAAGACATATGATGCCAGATTTGGCCGTTTTTTTCCATTCATCCACTAATCCACCCGGTCAACCTTAACCAAAATATGCATTCGGCTTTCGCCGACTTGGCGCGTATTGACCCGCGCGTTATTGGTGTTGCTCGTGTTTTCGCCAACTCCACCGAGCTCCACCCATTCGCCAAGATTAATCCTGATGGTTGACTCCGCGTTCTGGGTCTCAATCTGCCCCCGTCCGTTCATTTTATCCGACCAAGGCGATACGCTAAGAATGACTTGGTCTCCTGCCAGTCTGGGCATGACCGCAAAACCGGTCGTTGCTTCGGTCAGGTCGGTTGCCGTGGCGTAGCCGTAGGATGAGGAAAACTGTCTCGGATAAATATTTCCCGCCTTGATATGAGCCGGTACGCCTTCCATCGTTCGAACGGTCTGGGTGTTCTCATCGGCGTACTTGTCCTGGGTTTGGTATAAATGGCCGATCATCCTGCCGCCGACTCTTAATGGCGCATCCCCCCGCACGTTCAGTTGGACTCCGGCCGCCGCATTCAACTCCTCTGCGGTTGTCTGCCTACTTTGCATGACGGTAATCACCAGATTGCTCTGGCGCACATCCAGTTGCTTGACAATGGACTGGATTTCAGCCAGCCGGTCGGGCGTGGTTTTGACCAGCAGGTTGGAGCCGTTGTCAACCAGCTGGGCGCTATTGCCAAGCAACGGAGCAAGCAACGGCAATATCTCGAACGCCGGCCGGTTGGTTAAGGGGATCACTTCAATAATCGTATCTTCGGCAAACGCGCTGCTGTTCAGCAGGCTTATGAAAATCAATGCTAAAAGTCTTTTCAAAGTGAATCTCCGGTACAGTAAGCCGTTATCTGGGGTTTTGCCGCGCAAATAGTAAGCGGTTGATTTTGGCATGCGAGCGCATCGATTATAGTTAACCGGGACTATTTTGTCCCTGTTACAATCAGGAAAAACAGGACAGGACTTTTGGGACAGCTAACTATGACTTTACCGGGCAAAAAAACGCTCATTATCATCATCGGCATCGGGCTGGTGGTTGCCGTTTACTTTTTTAATAAACAGACGGAATTCGTTGATGTTGAAGTAGCCACCGTCGAACAAGGCGAGGTGAGGGCGACGGTATCCAATACCCGCGTCGGTACGGTTAAAGCCTGTAGACGCGCATACTTAGCGCCGGCAACAGGCGGGCAGGTTGCCGAGATGCATGTCAAGGAAGGCGACGTCGTCAAACAAAACCAGTTGCTGATGGAGGTATGGAATAAGGACCTGAAAGCGCAGGTCACATTACAGGATGCTCAAACCAGGTCTAACCGGGCGACCGCCGAACAAGCCTGTCAGCTCGGCGCAGGCGCTGAACGCGAGGCAGAGCGGGCATTGCGCTTGCAAAAATTCAACCATATTATTTCGGAAGAACAGGTCGATATTAAAGCGACCGGCGCACGGGCCAAGCGTGCGTCCTGCAACGCCGCCCTTGAGGCCGTGGCCGTTAGCCAGGCCAACCGCGACGCAGTTCAGGCGGCTGTGGAACGCACCCTGGTTCTTGCTCCTTTCGACGGCACCGTGGCTGAAATTAATACCGAAATAGGGGAGTACGTAACGCCGTCACCGCCCGGTATACCCACCTTGCCGGCCATCGATTTGCTGGATGTCAGCTGTTTGTATGTATCCGCGCCGATAGATGAAGTGGATGCGCCGCAGATCAAAACCGGCATGAGCGCCTGCGTGTCGCTGGATGCTTTCGCTGAAAAACGCTGCTCCGGCACGGTAAGCCGTATCGCGCCGTATGTGCTGGAAAAGGAAAAGCAGGCGCGCACCGTCGAAGTCGAGGTTAAGTTAACCGATCCGCAAGAAATTAAGGATTTACTGCCCGGCTACAGCGCCGATATTGAAGTCTTGTTGGTCAGCAAACTCAATGCGCTCAGAGTGCCTGCCGAAGCGGTGCTGAATAATAACAAGGTCTTGGTGATGCATGACGACGGCTTGCTGGAAGAGCGCAGCTTTAAGCCGGGCCTGGCCAACTGGAATACCGTGGAAGTGTTGTCCGGCCTGAATGCCGGCGACAAAGTCGTGTTGTCGGTAGGCAAGGAAGATGTGGTGGCAGGCGCTTATGCCCGTGTAAAAAAATGATACGACTGGAACATATCCACCGCTATTTCCAGGTCGGCGAGCAGACCGTTCATGCCTTGAATGATATTAATATCACGATTGAAAAAGGCGAGTACGTATCGGTGATGGGGCCGTCGGGTTCCGGCAAATCGACGTTGTTAAACGTGATAGCCCTGCTTGATCAGCCGAATTCAGGAAGGTACTTGTTAAACGATCATCCGGTTACGCAGCTTAGCGATGATGAATTGGCCAAGGTTCGGCGCGAGAACATCGGTTTTGTGTTCCAGTTTTTCCATTTGATCCCGCGTCTGACGGCGGCTGAAAACATTGAAATGCCGATGATACTTGCGGGCGTAGAGGTCAGGGAACGCAAGCAACGGGTGCAGGCGTCGCTGGAATCGGTCAGCCTGCAAGACCGTGCCGATCACAGGCCGGACCAGCTTTCCGGCGGGCAGCTACAGCGCGTCGCGATTGCCAGGGCCATGATCATGCGGCCTTCGATTTTGCTGGCCGACGAGCCGACCGGTAATCTCGACAGCAAATCCGGCAAGGAAATTATCGAGTTGCTGGAAGGGCTTAACCGGCAGGGCGTAACGCTGATGATTATTACTCATGACCAGACTGTGGGCGACCGGGCGCGGCGAAAAATCCGTATTGTCGATGGGCAGGTAGGGTGATGAATAATCAAAATATAAAAGATCACCACGAAGCCAAAAGTAGGCGCCTCTAGGCGACACGAAGGACACGAAGCTTTTATTTTTGCTTTTCTTCGTGCTCTTCGTGGCTTCGTGGTGAATTAATTGAATCTGCGCGTATAGAGGTGCTGAGCTCATGTTCATTAAAGACACACTAACCCAATCCTTAGTCGCTATCAGCACCCAGCGCTTGCGTGCAGCATTAATTATCCTGGCAATGAGCATCGGCATAGTTTCGGTTTCGGTGCTGACGGCCTTGGGCGAAAGCGCCCGCCGTTATGTGGTTAATGAGTTTGAAGCCTTGGGTACCAATCTGGTTATTGTGCTGCCGGGACGCACTGAAACCACTGGCGGACATCCGCCGCTATTTGGCGAAACGCCGAGAGACCTAACGCTGGATGACGCCGAGGCCTTATTCCGCAGCCATCATGTTGCCGCCATTGCGCCGCTGACCATCGGCTCCGCGCCGGTTTCATCGCTGGGTTTGGAGCGCGAAACCAATGTCCTGGGGTCGACGCACGCATTAAGACGGGTACGCCGTTTGACCGTGGCGCAAGGCAGCTTTCTGCCTAAAACCGAGATAGACAAAACCTTGTCGGTTTGTGTGATCGGCCAAACCATACGCAATGAACTGTTTGCCAATCAACCGGCGCTGGGGCAATGGTTGCGTATCAATGACCGGCGTTTCCGGGTGATCGGCGTACTGGCCTCGGAAGGGCAATCGGTAGGCACCGATTTTGATGAAATCGTGATTATTCCGGTGGCTTCCGCACAGGCTTTGTTCGACACCCATTCATTATTTCGGGTGCTGGTTGAAACAAAATCAAAGCCGGACATGTACAAGGCGGTCGATGAAATCCGCGAAATCATCAAGGTGCGTCATGAAGGCGAAGACGACGTGACGCTGATTACCCAGGACAGCGTGGTCAGTACTTTCGATAAAGTATTGGCCGCATTGACCCTGACCGTAGCCGGCATCGCCGGAATCAGTCTGGCGGTGGCCGGCGTGTTGGTGATGAATGTGATGCTGGTCAGCGTTACGCAACGCACTTCCGAAATCGGCCTGCTTAAAGCATTGGGCGCAACCAAGCGGCAGCTTCTGTGGCTGTTTTTGAGCGAGGCGGCGATGTTGTCGCTGGCTGGCGCGGTGTTGGGCGTGATGCTGGGTTACGTAACGCTTGGAGTGCTGCAGGCGATGTATCCGGATTTTCCGATGGAACTGCCGGGCTGGGCATTGCTGGCTGCATTGCTGGTGTCGCTGTTTACCGGCCTTGTGTTCGGCGTATTGCCGGCCAGAAAAGCCGCCAATCTCGATCCTGTCGCCGCATTGGCGAAGCGGTAAATATGTTAAAACGGGCTGAAAAATTATTTACTACAAAGGACACGAAGAAAACAATTTCTATAGTTAATATGTTGAAAAATTCGTGCTCTTTGCGGTTATTTTTTAATTGCTACTAGAAATTAAATCTCATGCGCTACGCAGACTTAATCTCATTATCTTACCGGACGGTTCTCAGCCACAAACTGCGCTCCCTGTTGACCGCGTTGGGTATCATTATCGGCATCGCGGCGGTGGTCGTACTCACCTCAATAGGACGGGGCATTCACAGCTTTGTGCTGGCCGAGTTCACCCAATTCGGCACCAACCTGATCAGCGTTCATCCCGGAAAAACCACCACTTTCGGCGTGTCCGGTGCCACCATCAGCACGGTCAGGCCCTTGGTTCTAGCCGATGTGATCAGTTTAAGCAAAGTGGAAAACATCATCGCCGCATCGCCACTGGTGCAAGGCAACGCACGCATTGAAGCCAGGGACAAACAGCGGCGAACCAACGTACTGGGAGTGGGTTCAGCGGTGCCGGAGATATGGAGAATCAAGGCTGTCAGCGGGCGTTTTTTGCCGGCAGAAGAAAGCAATCCGCGCGCCTTTGCTGTGCTGGGCAATAAACTGGCGGCCGAACTGTTCGGTGCGGCCAACCCGCTTGGCCAGCGCATCCGGATCGGTAGCGACCGTTTCCGGGTCATCGGCGTAATGGAAAAAAAAGGCCAAATGGTCGGCTTCGATATGGACGATACCATCTACATCCCGGCCGCCAAGGCGCTGGAACTGTTCGACAGGGAAAGCCTGATGGAAATCCACCTGCTTTATAACGCCAATGCCAGGGTTGCCGAAGTGGAAAAAGCAATCAAACGAAACTTGATTGCCCGGCACGGCAGCGAAGACTTTACCCTCGTTACCCAGAACCAGATGCTAAAAAGCATGGATTCCATCCTGAGCATCCTGACGTTGGCGGTCGCGGCGCTGGGCAGCATTTCCTTGTTGGTTGGTTCGGTCGGCATACTAACCATCATGACCATCGCCGTTTCCGAGCGCATTTCTGAAATCGGCCTATTACGGGCAGTAGGTGCAGAGCGCAGAACCATTTTCCAGATGTTTCTGTGCGAGGCCTTGGCGCTAAGCGCCGCCGGAGGATTTTGCGGCGTATTGCTGGGCATAGCCATAGTCAAAGCCCTTGATGCCGCGTTGCCCGCTTTGCCGGTGGAACTGGCCTGGGCCTATATCGTTGCGGCCTTTGTGGTCTCATTGCTGATCGGCGTAGTCGCCGGAGTAGTTCCGGCCATGAAAGCTGCGCAGATGGAACCGCTGGAGGCCTTGCGGGCTGAGTGATATTTATGATGCCAAGATGCCTCATGCGGAGAATATGCAAAAAAGAATCAAAGTAACTCAACCTGGCGCGTAGGGCGGATGGAAATATTAAGCCGGCAAAATGGCTCAACCCACTAATTGCTATTGCCTGGAAATGCCGGAATTTGCGGTAAGCGGAACACATGACTTACTTGACTAAATAGCCTGGCAAGTGAAGTCACATGAGCTTTAGCCTACGTTAGCTATACCATAATCCTTCCTATCCTGCTAAATACCCGACTCGTAAAGTTGTGCTCTGTTCAGTAACAATACATAAAAAGCTGAACGTATTCACACTCAACGGGCGCGTAGTTCATTCATAACCGATTTACAGCATCCTACTCGGTTTTCCAGCTCATTTTAAAGTTAAAAAATTTTAGAGTGGAGCTTAAATAATAGGTTTTCATACGTATTGTGCAAATAACCTTCTTATCTTAATCTTAATCCCAATCTCAACGTTTTTTGGTTAATGGATTAGAGCTCAATAATGGAAATTAATATAGCGCAACTACTGAATAACATGAATAACCTAAGTTACAAAGTAAACTCATTAGGTGTTTATCATATTTTATTTTAGAACAATTTTGTTTTTAATAAAAAGTTAAATGGCAGCTATCTTCATGTTCATGCTGACTCTAAATGAATAAGTTATATTCTTACCTGTCACCAATTATAAGTTGTATTAATGCTGAATTGATAAAACATTTTCTTGATTTAAATTTAGCTAATTAACTACAACCAAATTTGCGCGTAAATATTGTTCATTGTAGCAAGCTACCGATACAACTAGATAAATGCTGGGCTATGTCGAAGCTAGATACCAATGAATACTATAATGCCGCATATAAACCACGCTAGATAAGGTAAAAATTTATTTAATACGCCAGGCGAAATGTCTGGTTGTGCATAGGCTTTAATTATTGTAGATATTAGGATTGAAAATGATAATAAATAAAGATTTATTAGTAGGGCAGGAGACATTTTTCATCCAATCAGATAATTCAAATGCCTGCCAAGTTAATTCTGGTGAGTTTTACGATTTGTATTTCCTTAGGCAACTGCACCTTGAGACGCTTCGGGCGCAGCGGTCTAAATCTACATTATCAATTATAGTATTAACACTTGATAAAGAGGCAAATCTTGAATCTCTTAATATGAATGAGATTTTAGGTATTATTCGAAAAAAAACACGAGATACCGACATTAGTGGCTTTGTTAATCATAAAACCCTATGTGTACTTCTCCCCGATACAGACGAGGCGGGGGCAAAAGAAATCTGTGCAAAGCTAACCAATAAAATTCCACAGTTTTCTATTACTACCTCAAGTTATCCTGATCATATATTTGAAAGCCTTACAAAAAATGGATGTATTAGCCCCGATGCCTTTCCTTTCGAAATTTGGGATCCAATGGATTTAAAGGGAGAGTCATGGTTTAAGTCCTTATTAAAAAGAGGGATTGATATCGTAGGCTCGATTATCGGTATCCTTATTTTTATGCCTGTAATGTTAGTTACAGCACTGGCTATCAAAGCCACTTCTCCAGGGCCTGTCATCTTCAGCCAAATCCGCCTGGGCAAGCATGGCGCTCCTTTCACGTTTTACAAATTCCGGTCCATGCACGTGAATATGGATAACCAATTACACCGTGATTATGTCAATGACTTTATCAAAGGACGCCACGAAAAAGTCAATCAGGGCGATGCAGAACAACCCGTATATAAAATTAAATCTGATCCCAGGGTAACCAAGGTTGGAAAATTCATTCGAAAAACCAGTATTGATGAACTGCCGCAGTTTTTTAATGTGTTAAGGGGGGATATGAGCCTGGTTGGGCCAAGACCTCCCCTTTCTTATGAAGCCGAAAAATACCAAGCATGGCATCTCAGGCGAATACTGGATATGAAACCTGGAATCACCGGACTCTGGCAGGTAGAAGGACGAAGCAAGACAGAATGGGATGATACGGTGAGACTCGATATTCGCTACATTAAAAACTGGTCCCTGTTATTGGATTTAAAAATATTGCTCAGAACGTTCAAGGAAGTTCTAAAGTGCAGAGGCGCCATGTGATGCGTAAGACATGGAAGCTAGTCAAGACGTTTGGCTACAGGCTTTGGAATAGCACTAATTTAACTATTTTCGATTGAATAATCATAGATAGTCCTCAGGGGCGTTTGTCTAAAAATATTCGACGGCTAAAGATGAAGAATGGTCGAGTCAGTGATCGTCTCGTTTTCAATGAATTAACCGTATAGGAGCAGGCACGTGATTAAGCTAAACATAAAATATCAATCCCTAAAAGGTCCAGTATTTTTCTTTCTGGTTTTGATTGCTTTTGTTCAAGCTATGGTTAGTTCAGAGCCTGTTAGAGCGGCTAGCGTAAATCAAGTGCTCAACGATTCTGCTACGGAACTTTCTAAAGGGAGGCTCGACCTCGTCGCTTTCAGTCCGGACGGCAATACCTTGGTCAGCGCGGACTCCGACGGACAAATTTTGGTATGGGACGTAACCTCCGGCCAATTACGCATGACGCTTCCGAGCCAGTTTGCAAGCCCCATTAGTGGTTTTGCTTTTAGCCAGGATGGCAATACGTTGGCTAGCATAAGCACCAACTCAATTCGGCTATGGGACGTCACATCCGGGGATGCTCGATTAATTCTTCCCGAGAGCGGCCAAGTTACCGACCTGGCATTTAGCCCGGACGGCAAGAGCCTGGCGACAGTAAGTCAGGATTCCCGCATCACGCTCTGGGACTCACAATCCGGCTCAATAACCCAGGTCATAACCGGTCATCAAAATGGCGTTAATGCCATTGCATTTAGCCCGGACAGTACAACCCTGGCCATCGGTGGTCAGGATGCGCAGATTGATCTCTGGAATAAGGCAACAGGTCTAAAACACGTCAGCCTATCAGGCATGGCCGGTTCCTCTGTCATCGATCTTCTATTTAGCCCGGACGGCAAGACTTTGGTCGCTGTAGAAAACGATGCCCGCATCACGCTCTGGAATTCTCAATCCGGTTCTACATCTCACATTTTAACCGGTCATCAAAATGGCGTTAAAGCCATTGCATTTAGCCCGGATAGCAAGACCTTTGCCACCGGCGGCCAAGATGCCCAGATTAAACTGTGGGATAGGACAACAGGCATGGAACAGGCGAGCCTACCTATAGAAACGGGTGTTGCTGTCACCGGTCTGGTATTTAACCCGGATGGAAAGACCTTAGCCAGCGTGGGCGAGAGCGAGCCGGTTTTTTTATGGGATTTAGTCAGCCAGCTACCACAGTTGCTGACCGGGCATACGGATTGGGTGGACAAGATCGCGTTTAGCTCCAATCAGGAAACTTTAGCCAGTGTGGGCAAAGCAGGGCAGGTGGTCGTATGGGATTTAAGCACGGGTTTGGAACATTTGGCTTTCGATGTGCCTATATCCGGTTCCGAGTCCTTAAATCAAGTAAACAGCCCTGCGTTAGCCTCACCGACTCTGGACCCCGCAACTAATGAGGCATCCAACCCAGTAGCATCTGAGCCCCAGTCCGGCACTATGCAATCACTTGCGCTTGCCGAGACTGATTCCTGCTTAACGCCAGTCAATGCCATCGTGTCCGAGAATTGCAAGCCGGGTAACCCGTCAACTGAGTGGGATGTGGTGGGCGCCGGTGATTTGAGTATTCAAGGCTTTGCAACCGACATCAGTGTCAATCGAGGGCAGACTGTCAGCTTTAAGATCAAAACAGACGCTGCGAATTATCGTCTCGATATTTACCGTATGGGTTACTACGGCGGCAGCGGTGCCCGTAAGATCGCTACGGTGCAACCCTCGGCGGCATTGCCGCAAACCCAACCTACCTGTCTTAGCGATACCACTACAGGGCTCATAGACTGCGGTAACTGGGCGGTCTCGTCCACTTGGGACGTGCCGGCCGACGCCACCTCGGGGATTTATTTCGCAAGAGCCGTCCGTACCGATACGGGAGGCGCCAGCCATATTGTTTTCATTGTCCGGGATGATACCGGGAACTCGGAAATACTGTTCAAAACGTCGGATACGACGTGGCAAGCCTATAATGATTACGGGGGCAACAGTCTCTATGTAGGGTCGCCGGCCAATCGCGCCTACAAAGTCAGCTATAACCGTCCATTTAATACGCGAAACGGCCAATACAGAAGAGCCTGGCTTTTTGGTGCCGAGTATCCTATGGTCCGGTGGATGGAGGCCAACGGGTATGATATCAGCTACTTCACAAGTGTAGATGCCGACTTCAGAGGAACTGAGCTCCTCGATCACAAAGTTTTTCTCTCGGTAGGTCATGACGAGTACTGGTCTGCCGGGGAACGCGCCAATGTTGAAACTGCACGCAACGCCGGTGTTAACCTGGCCTTTTTCAGTGCCAATGAAGTGTTCTGGAAGACTCGTTGGGAGCCTAGTATCGATGGTTCCGGTAAGGCGAACCGCACCCTGGTCTCTTATAAAGAAACGCATGCCAATGCCAAAATCGATCCGCTGCCGAATATCTGGACCGGCACCTGGCGCGATCCAAGATTTAGTCCTCCCGCAGATGGCGGAAGACCCGAGAATCAATTAACGGGGACAATTTATACCGTCAATTGCTGCCAGAATGCACTGAGCATTACCGTGCCTGAGGCATATAGCAAAATACGTTTCTGGCGCGACACGAGCATCGCGACAATGGCTCCCGGTGAGATTGCTACCCTTCCGCGTGGCGTGTTGGGCTACGAATGGGATGAACCACTTGACAACGGGTTCCAGCCTGCCGGTTTAATCAAAATGTCCTCTACTACCGTCAGTCTAGGTGGAAACTGGTACCTTCTTGATAACGGCTCAACTTATGGTCCGGGCACAGCCACTCATAGTTTGACTCTTTATCGCCACAGTAGCGGTTCACTGGTGTTCGGCGCTGGCACAATTCGCTGGTCATGGGGACTGGACGGCAACCACGATTTTGACGGTTCTACGCCAAGCGCAAGTACAACACCGGATGTGCGCATGCAGCAGGCGACGACGAATCTATTCGCCGACATGGGTGTTCAGCCCGGAAGTTTGCAGATCGGGCTGGTGGAAGCAAGCCCCTCGACGGATACAATTCCCCCGGTTTCGACAGTCACCTCGCCAGCAGCCGGTTCAACCGTGCAAATTGGGACAAGCCCTATCACGATTACAGGTACAGCGGCCGACACCGGTGGAGGCGTGGCAGTGAATGTTGAGGTTTCCGTCGATGACGGAACTACCTGGCATCCAGCTACCGGTAGCCAAAACTGGAGCTATATGTGGACACCCAGTTCAACCGGTTTGATGACAATCAAGAGTCGTGCCATAGACGACAGTGGCAATATTGAAAACGCAGGAGCAGGCGTTAACGTGACCGTAAATCCCTGCACTAGCAACTGCACCATTTTTTATAGCAATGCCAAGCCCACTAATGCACCAGCTACCTTTGACAAGAAGTCGATTAATGTCGGTGTGAAATTCAAATCCGATGTCAGCGGCGTTATTACCGGCATCCGGTTCTATAAATCAGCCACCAACACCGGAACCCATGTGGGCGCTCTATGGAGCAGCACCGGCACGAAGCTGGCTGAGGTGACGTTTACCAACGAGACGGCCTCAGGCTGGCAACAGGCGAACTTTGCCACTCCGGTCGCTATTTCTGCGAACACGGTTTACGTCGCGTCCTATCTCGCGCCGCAAGGCAGCTACGAATACACCTACGACTATTTTGCAACGGCCGGGGTTAATACGCCGCCGCTGCATGCCGTCGCGTCGAACTCCGCCGACGGCCCTAACGGTGTGGAACGCTATAGCGCAGGTCTGGCGTTCCCGAACATGGTCTACCGCGCGATCAACTACTGGGTGGATGTGGTGTTCGCAGCCAGTGGAGGGCCGGTACCCGGCCCGACCTTAACCTCGATCGCCGTGACTCCGGCAAGCCCGAGCATCGCGATTGGAGCTAGCCAGCAATTTGCGGCCACCGGAACCTATTCCGACAGCAGCACGCAAGATCTTACCAGCCAGGTAGCGTGGACTTCTTCAAACACGGCCGTAGCCACGATCAACACCAGTGGGCTGGCGACCGGCGTCGTCGGCGGCAGCACCACGATCACGGCGTCGCTAAGCGGCGTCAGCGGCAGCGCGACGCTGACCGTGCAGTCGGCACCGGCGGCGCTTGCCATCACGACTTCTTCGCCGCTGGCTAACGGGACAGTCGGCACAGCTTATTCGGCGACGTTGGCAGCGAGCGGAGGCACTACCCCCTACACCTGGTCGATTACAAGCGGAGCACTGCCTGCCGGGCTGAGCTTGCAAGGCAGCACCGGGGTGATTAATGGCATGCCGACTACGGCCGGTACCTATAACTTTACCGTCCAGGTGAGTGACAGCCTGGCAGCAACCAGCAGTAAGAGTTTAAGCATCACGGTTGGCGGAAGTGGTACATCCTGCACCAGCAACTGCACCATTTGGCAGAGCAATGCCACCCCAGCCAATGCGGCGGCCACCACTGATAAAAAATCGATCAATGTCGGCGTGAAATTCAAATCCGATGTCAGCGGCGTCATTACCGGCATCCGGTTCTATAAGGGAACGGCCAACATAGGAACCCATGTGGGCGCTCTGTGGAGCAGCACCGGCACGAAGCTGGCGGAGGTAACGTTTACCAACGAGACAGCCTCAGGCTGGCAACAGGCAAATTTTGCCAGCCCGGTTGCCATTGATGCTAACACGGTTTACGTCGCGTCCTATCTCGCACCCCAGGGTAACTACGCATACAACTACGACTATTTTGCAACGGCCGGGGTCGATACGCCGCCGCTGCATGCCGTCGCGTCGAACTCCGCCGACGGTCCTAACGGCTTATATTCTTACAATGTGAATCTGGTAGCGCCGATTTCAACTTTCCGAGCGATCAACTACTGGGTGGATGTGGTATTCGCAGCCAGTGGGGGGCCGGCGCCCGGTCCGACCTTAACCTCGATCGTCGTGACTCCGGCAAGCCCGAGCATCGCGATTGGAGCTAGCCAGCAATTTGCGGCCACCGGAACCTATTCCGACAGCAGCACGCAAGATCTTACCAGCCAAGTGGCGTGGACTTCTTCAAACACGGCCGTAGCCACGATCAACGCCAGTGGGCTGGCGACCGGCGCCGTCGGCGGCAGCACCACGATCACGGCGTCGCTAAGCGGCGTCAGCGGCAGCGCGACGCTGACCGTCCAGTCGGCGCCGGCGTTGGCCATCACGACCTCCTCGCCGCTGGCTAGCGGGACAGTCGGTACAGCCTATTCGGCGACGTTGGCAGCGAGTGGAGGTAGTCCATCCTACACATGGTCGATTACAAGCGGCTCGCTGCCTGCCGGGTTGACTTTGCAAGCCAGCACCGGGGTGATCGATGGTGTACCGACTACGGCCGGTACCTATAGCTTCACTGTCCAGGTGAGTGACAGCCTGGCAGTAACCAGCAGCAAGAATTTCAGTATTACTGTCTCCGCAACTCAAGCATCAACGATTGGGTTGACCACCCAAGGCAGCGTCTTGGACAGTTGGGCCAGCAATCACCTGAACGGCTCGAAAGTCACCACCAGCAGTGGCGGCACGATCAGCTCGATGTCGGTGTACGTGGGCGGCATCGATGCCCTGAGCAGCAACCAAAGCTATCAGTTGGCGATCTACACGGACAATGCCAATAAGCCGGGAACCTTGGTGGCCAGCTCGGCGACCGGCACGCTCACGGCCAATTCCTGGAACACCTTGCCGATCACTGCCACGCTACAGCCCAATACCCCTTACTGGCTGATGTACAACACCAATGGCCGGACCTCGACCGTCAACAACATGTACTACAACAATGGTGCCAGTGGACAAGGGGCGTTCAGTAGCAGCGCGGTCAGTTTCGGCACCTGGCCGGCGACCTTTCCGGCCTCGCAACTGAGCAGAGCTATTTACTCGCTCTACGCTACCTTTGGACCCTAATCGATGATTAATTTAATAGGAATGCCTTTATGAATACTTTATTCATCGGCAGTACAAAACGAGGCTTTCAGACCCTCACCGCAATTATCGAAGCGGGCCATACAGTCTGCGGAGTGATCAGCCTTTTGCAAGACCCTCACGAGCTTGATCACTATGAAGAGCCGATACGGCAACTGGCTGAAACGCACGATATTCCAATATATGAAACACGGTGGTTGAAAGAGCGGGATTATGTATCGTTGATACGTGATGAGCTGAAACCCGACATCGCTTTAGTTGTCGGTTGCCGGTTAATAATTCCGGAAGCGATTTATACATTGCCGCCTTTAGGGACTCTAGCTGTTCATGATTCGCTACTTCCTGAGTATCGAGGATTTGCTCCCCTTAATTGGGCCATCATAAACGGCGAGACCGAAGGCGGGGTTACTCTTTTTTACCTGAATCCACTTATGGATGGCGGCGATATTGTAGGGCAGAAACAGATTCCCATAGGCCCTCATGATACCGGGCCTGAAATTTACAACAAGGTGTGCCGCGACACGGTCGATTTGGTGATCGAGTACTGGCCTCGTTTGGCCGAAGGCACTGCCCCCAGGTTAAAGCAGGACTATAACAGCGGCAGCTTTACCTGTAGCCGAACCCCGACTGACGGCATGGTCAATTGGTCTGGCTCTACTCGTCAAATCTACAACTTAATTCGAGCCTTGGTATACCCGTATCCAGGCGCCTTCACTTTTTTCCGGGGAGAGCGAGTGGTCATCCGCAAAGCTCTGCTCTTGGATGCAGCGCCTTTGTACCGGGGACGGATCCCAGGGCGAATCGTTAGGGTCGAAAAGGTCGATGGTTTCGTGGACGTTTTGACAGGCGATGGCATGTTAAGAATCCATGAGGTCGAGTACCAAGGAAAATTGCTTCCGGCGGCGGAGGTAATTACTTCGGTAAAAGAGCGACTGGGAATAGATATTTTTCAACTTCAAGAGCAAGTTCGCGAGCTTCAATTGTGTGTCTCCGAATTAGTTCAATCACAGAAAGAGGAAGCATGAACATGAAAGAAAGAGCATATCTGAGGTCTAATTGCGGCTTCAGTACAAAAACAATCAAGTTTTTCGCAGGAGGCGGATTCCGATTCATAAACGTGCTGAGCTTGATTCTGGCACTGGCTCTTCCAGTTGTTGCAATGCCGACGTTCGCTGCAGTGATTATAGGAAATACCGGAGTTGGTACATCGCTGGACTCCGGAAGCAGCAATTCTTTAAACGGTTCCAAGATTAATGTCGGTTCTACGGGTGTTGGCTTGGAATCGATAAGTGTACGCGTGGGAAATGTCGATGCGAGCCCGAACAATCAATATCAATTGGCAGTTTATACCAATAATAATGGTGTTCCCGGCACACTCGTTGCCCAATCGGCGAGTGGAACTCTGACACCTAATGGTTGGAATACCTTGCCGATCAGCGCCACGCTACAGCCCAATACCAGCTATTGGCTGATGTACAATACCAACGGCCGGACGTCGGCCGTCAACAACATGTACTACAACAACGGTACGGCCGGGCAGGGGGCGTACGCCAACAGCGGGGTCACTTTCGGAACCTGGCCGGCGACCTTTCCGGCCGCTAAGCTGACCAAGGCGGTCTACTCGCTTTATGCGACAGGTCTAGACTCTGTGGCTAACTCCGTCCCGCCTTCAGTGTCGATGACTGCTCCGTCACCAGGCTCCACTTTGGCAGGAACCATAACGCTTAGTGCTACAGCCAGCGACGATGTGAGCGTTCCGAGCGTGCAGTTCCAGATCGATTCGGCCAACTTCGGAGCGCCAATTGCCGCTGCACCCTATAACTTATCCTGGAACACACAGCTGAGCAGCAACGGCACTCATACCCTTACAGCGATTGCCACTGACGGGTCCGGCAACCAGACTACTTCGGCTCCCGTCACGGTTACCGTTAGCAACGCCGATCTGCGGAGCCAGATCGGAGAATGGTCACCATTGATGAATTGGCCTCTCGTAGCCATTCATGCGTCCTTGCTCAAAACCGGTAAAGTGCTGGTCTGGGATGATGAGGAACATGATGGGATTTTTGGTCAGGTCCATCCCAAAGTTTGGGATCCAGCGTCTAATGGATTAATTGATACTCCGATCATCAGTGAAGAACTCTTCTGTGCGGGTCATGTGAATCTGGCGGATGGTCGGGTATTCTCCGCTGGCGGCCATTTGCCACGCGCTGGCGAGAGCGGTATCAAATCCACTTATCTTTATGATGCGGATGCCAACACTTGGACGCGCACTGGCGATATGGCTTATGACCGCTGGTATCCGACCCTGACGAAGCTGAGTGACGGACGGGTGGCTATCATTAGCGGCCAAATCACAACCGGCGTCTTCGCCGATGTTCTGGAAATCTACGATCCCGGTACAGGTCTGTCTAGCCCCGTACCGTCGATCAATACCAGCCAAATGCAGGAGGAAGAGTACCCACTCGACTTCCATTTACCGAACGGAACAATCCTGGCCATTTCTCCTGAACATGACCCTGTGCAACTACTGGACGTGGAAGCTAACACTTGGACCCATGTCAATACGACACCGGTCCACCTCGGTTCAGCAGTCCAGTATCGTCCGGGCAAGATCCTGATGTCGGGCGGTGGGCAAGCTTTCCAAAGCCCATCAACAGGCCTAACGGCAGTGTTGGATATGAATGAGCCGGCGCCAACGTGGCGAACCACGGCTTCGATGTCTTCCGGCCGGTATATGCACAACCTGGTCATGCTGCCTAACGGCGAAGTGCTCGCCGTCGGTGGCTCGAAGATTGCCTATGAGCGGAACGTTGAAGGTGTGCTGCCGTCGGAGATTTGGGATCCCGGCCTGGAAACCTGGACAACGGTAGCTCCGCTAGGCGTGTCCCGTATGTACCATTCGACCGCCTTATTGCTACCGGATGGCCGGGTACTCGCGGCTGGAGGAGGTCATCTTGGTAACCTGCCTAGTCAGTATTCTGCCGAGATCTATTCTCCCCCGTACCTTTTCAAGGGACCTAGACCCACCATTACCAGTGCGCCGGAGTCCGTACCGTATGGAACTGCCACGTTCACGGTCGATAGTCCTGAGGCTGACAACACTGCGTCTGTATCTCTCATTGCGCTCGCTTCAGTCACGCACTCTATCGACATGAATCAGTTCTATACCGAACTTTCATTCACTAAAGGCAATGGTCAGCTGAGCATTACCGCTCCACAAAATGGAGACCAAGTACCCGCTGGTCACTACATGCTTTTTATTGTGAATAATGCCGGTGTACCTTCAGTGTCCCGGATCATCAAGATCGGTTCTGCAACTGCACTGCCGCCACCGCCGCCGTCCACGACAGTCGGCCTGAACGCCAAAGGCAGCCTATTGGACAGCGGAGCCAGCAATCACCTGAACGGCTCGAAAGTCACCACCAGCAATGGCGGTACGATCAGCTCGCTGTCGGTGTACGTGGGCGGCATCGATGCCCTGAGCAGCAACCAAAGCTATCAATTGGCGATCTACACGGACAACGCCAATAAACCGGGCACCCTGGTGGCGAGTTCGGCGACCGGTACGCTAACCGCAAATTCCTGGAACACCTTGCCGATCACTGCCACGCTACAGCCCAATACCCCTTATTGGCTGATGTACAACACCAACGGCCGGACGTCGGCCGTCAACAACATGTACTACAACAACGGCGCCAGCGGACAAGGGGCGTTCAGCAGCAGCGCGGCCAGTTTCGGCACCTGGCCGGCGACTTTTCCAGCTTCTCAGCTGACCAAAGCCGCCTACTCGCTCTACGGTACTTTTGGACCCTAAATGATGACGTTCGATATGCGCTATCTGTGGCTATTGCGTTGTTCGAAACAACCGGCATCGATTGTTTAAATAAGTAAAAAAGGACAATAAAAATGATCAGTAAAGATGTTCAATTAGGCAATGAGGTCATGATTCCTCACCTCGATCTCGTCAATCTCTACGGTTGCACTATTGGAGACGGTTCCAAAATCGGCACATTCGTTGAGATACAAAAAGGCGTTTCGGTAGGTGCCCGCTGCAAAATATCCAGTCATACGTTTATTTGCGAAGGCGTTGATATCGAGGACGGGGTCTTCATAGGCCACGGTGTTATGTTCACCAACGATATTTATCCGAGAGCCGTTAACCCGGAAGGCGGGCTGCAAACCGAGGCAGATTGGCAAGTTATCAAAACCCAGGTCAAGGCCCGCGCCTCTATCGGCAGCAACGCGACCATTCTCTGCGGCATTACGATTGGTGAAGGGGCTTTGATCGGGGCCGGAGCTGTGGTCACCCGCGATGTGCCCGATTATGCAATTGTCGCCGGCGTCCCAGCCCGGGTCGTTGGAGATGCTCGCATACGCGAAGAGTCGCGCGATACCGTGGCAAGTTTTGCCTAGGCCATTGGCTACCAAGGGTTGTTTTCAGCAGCTTGGCTGAGTCTGACTTTTATGGCGGTGACCACCGGAATTGTTCTCAATCCTCGGCGACTTATTGTTGCTATGCAAAGTGGTCGGTTTTTTAGCAATACAGAAAGCAATACAAATGTTTCATTCCAAATTAAGGAGAATCACATGATTAAAATAGGTGTTATTGGATATGGTTACTGGGGGCCCAATTTGGTGAGGAATTTCGCCGAAACACCCGGAATTAAAGTTGCCTGTGTGGCTGATCTCGATCCGAAAAAGCTCGAAATCGTTCAGAAGCGCTTCCCTGGTATAAACACCACAACGCGTTTCCAGGATCTGCTTGAGGACAAAGATATCGACGCTATCGCGATAGCGACTCCGGTTAATAGCCATTTCGAATTGGGAATGGCCGCTCTCAAGGCCGGCAAGCATTTATGGCTGGAAAAACCGTTGACAGAAACCTCCGAGCAGGCGCGCAAGCTGGTCAATGAAGCTGAAAAGCGCAAACTTGTGCTGATCGTCGATCATACCTTTATCTACACAGGCGCAGTGCGCAGAATGGCGGATTTGGTAAAGGCTGGAGAAATCGGCCATATTCATTACTATGATTCCACTCGAATCAATCTCGGCTTGTTCCAACGCGATGCCAACGTCATCGCCGACTTGGCGGTGCATGACTTTTCGATCCTGGACTATCTACTAGGGGAACAGCCAATAGCGGTATCCGCCGTTGGCACCAACCACTTTCCCAACACACCGGAAAATGTGGCCTACATTTCGTTGTTTTATGAATCAGGAATGATAGCGCATGTCAATGTCAGTTGGTTGGCACCGGTAAAACTGCGCCAGATACTGATTGGCGGCAGCAAGAAAATGATCATCTACGACGATCTGGAGCCAAGCGAAAAGATCAAGATTTATGATAAGGGCGTCAGTTTTACCGATGATCCGCAGAAGATTTATGAAATGCGGGTCGGCTATCGCACAGGGGACATGTGGGCACCGCAGATAGACTCTTCAGAGGCCTTGCGCATCGAGGGAGAGCATTTCGTCGATTGTATCGTAAACGGCAAGACGCCGCTGACCGACGGTGCTCTGGGATTGCGGGTAGTGGAATTAATCGAGGCGGCGACCCGTTCGATGAAAGAACATGGTCGATCCGTTGAAATCAATGGAACGACTATGTTCCAAGGCAGGAGAGTAGCATGATACCGTTTGTAGACTTAAAAGCTCAGTATGCAGGAATTAAGGATGAAGTGAACGTCGCCATTCAAGGCATATTGGAATCCTGCCAGTTTACCTTGGGAAGCGAAGTGGCCGCGTTTGAGGAGGAGTTTGCCACTTATTGCCAGGCCCAATACGGGATCGGCGTGAACACCGGAACCAGCGCCTTGCACCTCGCCTTGCTCGCGGCCGGGATTGGCCCCGGCGATGAGGTGATTACCGTTCCCTTTACCTTTGTTGCAACCGTCGCGGCAATTTACTATACCGGCGCCACGCCCGTATTTGTCGACATCGATCCTCGTACTTTCACGATCGATGTAGAAGCAATCGAAGGCGCAATCACCGAACGAACCAAAGCCATTTTGCCGGTGCATTTGTACGGCCAGCCGGCAGACATGGACCCCATCCTGGACATCGCCAAGCGCCATGGCTTGATAGTCATCGAAGATGCGGCTCAAGCTCATGGTGCGGAGTACAAGGGCAGGCGCGTCGGTAGCTTGGGCGACATGGGCTGTTTCAGCTTTTATCCCGGCAAGAACCTGGGCGCTTACGGTGAAGGCGGCATGGTGGTTACCAGTAACGCCGAATACACCCGCACCATCCGCATGCTTCGCGATTGGGGAGCCGAGCAAAAATATCATCATGTTCTCAAGGGCTACAATTTCCGGCTAGAGGGCATTCAAGGAGCGGTTCTCAGGGTCAAGCTGCGTCACCTGGAAAAATGGACCGAAGCCCGGAGAGCTGCGGCCGCGCACTACGACGAGCTATTGTCCGACTGTGGCGTACAGACACCGGAGGCAATGCCCTATGCCCGGCACGTCTATCACGTCTATGCGATCCGTACCCAGCAGAGAAGTGAATGGCAACAGGCGTTGCAAGACAAAGGCATACAGACCGGCATCCACTATCCAATCCCCGTGCATCTCCTGCCGGCTTATGCCGACCTGGGCTATAGCAAAGGCGATTTTCCTCATTCGGAGCAGGCGGCCAACGAAGTGCTTTCCCTTCCGATGTTCGCCGAGTTAAGCCGGGCTCAATGCCAAGAAGTCTGCGAGGCCGTTACCATGCTCGCGAATCAGGAAGCGGTTGAACTCGCGTAGCTGAACGGAGGTGATGACATGCAAGAGGCGCTGCCACTGTTAATTTTGCCCTGCAACGCAAGAGTATCGACGTACGGGATAGCATTAGCAGCGCCACCGGTTTTTTGGTTTTGTGGATGACGCAACGCAGGAAAGAGTGGGATTTTAATGGGTCTCGGTAGCAATGTTATGAGTAGCGTTGACTTGCCGTTAGGGTCAGCCGCAGTATTTTTTCAAAATGAAACAAAGATCTCAATAGAGAGGGTAAGCTGAACAATGGATATTAAAAATTCAAACATACTGGTGACTGGCGGTTGTGGTCTGGTTGGCTCCACAACTATAGATTTATTACTGCGGGACTATTCACCAGCAAGCATCGTCATTCTCGATGATTTAAGCCGAGGGACTCTGGCCAATGTTGAAGCAGCCTTGAAAGATCCTCGTGTGACACTGATTCAGGAAGATATCCGCGACCCTGAGTCTGTTCATAACGCTATGCGGGGCATGGATGCGGTGATCCATATGGCAACCCTTCGCATCACCGCCTGTGCAGCCAATCCACGCGAGGCGATGGGCGTCATGTGCGATGGCAGCTTCAATGTCGTGGAAGCCGCGCAGGCCGCTGGGGTAAAAAAGATAGTGGCGGCATCCTCTGCATCGATCTATGGCTTGGCGGACACTTTTCCTACGCGCGAGGATCATCATCCTTACAACAATCGCACCTGGTACGGCGCCAGCAAAATTATGCTGGAAGGGTTGCTGCGCTCTTGGAATGACATGTACGGCCTGCCGTACGTGGCGTTGCGCTATTTTAATGTCTATGGTCCGCGCATGGATATTCATGGCAAATACACCGAAGTGCTAATCCGCTGGATGGAACGCATCGCTGCGGGGCAGCCGCCACTGATCCTGGGGGATGGAACTCAAACCATGGATTTCATCTACATCGAAGACGTCGCCCGATCCAATATCTTGTCCTTGCAATCGGAACTGACCGATGATGTTTTCAATGTCGCCAGCGGTACCGAGACCAGCCTCAATGACTTGGCAGCCGCTCTTCTTAAGGTGATGGGGTCCGACCTGCAACCGGAGTATGGACCAGAGCGATCTGTGAACCCTGTATCCCGGCGCTTGGCCGATACGACCAAGTCTGAACAACTGCTCGGGTTCAAGGCGCAGGTTAGTCTGGAAGACGGGCTTTCTCGGCTGGTCGACTGGTGGCAGACGAGTAAGGCGGCGGAGGTGCAACACACAAGCGAGATGGAGGTGGCATTATGATTATGGTCCCAATCACTAAACCCATGATGGGCGAAAATGAGGCAGAGGCAGCACGGCGCGTTATCTTGAGCGGCTGGACCAGCCAGGGACCGGAAGTTGCCGCGTTTGAGAAGGAGTTTGCAGAATACGTAGGGGCGCCCTATGCCTGCGCGGTATCCAGTTGTACCACTGCCTTGCATTTGGCGCTGCTGGCGGTAGGCGTGCAGCCGGGCGATGAAGTTATAACCGTCAGCCACTCTTTTATTGCCACCGCCAATGTGATTCGCTATTGCGGCGCCACGCCGGTATTCGTCGACATCGATCCGGTTACGTTCAATATGGATCCCAAGTTGATTGAAAGCGCAGTGACGGAGCGTACCCGAGCCATTTTATGTGTGCATCAGATCGGGATGCCCTGCGATCTTGCGGCAATCGTTGAAATAGCGCGCCGTTATTCGCTGCCCGTCGTTGAGGATGCCGCTTGTGCCATCGGCAGTGAGATTCTTTGGCAGGGACAATGGGAAAAGATCGGCAAACCGCAAGGCGATATTGCCTGCTTTTCGTTTCACCCGCGCAAGGTGATCAGCACCGGCGATGGCGGAATGATTACTACAGCGAGCGAGGAATGGGACGCGAAGTTCAGGTTGTTGCGACAACATGGCATGAGTGTCCCCGATACCGTTCGGCATGGCTCAAGCCAGGTGATTTTCGAGTCTTATCCTATTGTCGGCTACAACTTCCGCATGACTGATATTCAGGCGGCGGTTGGCCGGGAGCAGCTAAAGCGTCTACCCGAGATTGTCGGCAAGCGCCGGGAGTTAGCTTCCCGCTACAAGTCGCTTCTCGCAGAGACACCGGGGCTGGGCTTACCGAAAGAGCCGGAGTGGGCGCGCAGTACTTGGCAAAGCTTTTGCGTTCGACTGCCTGCCGGATCAGACCAGCGCCAGGTTATGCAGTCCATGCTGGATATAGGGGTGGCGACGCGCAGAGGTGTGATGTGCTCACATCGTGAAGACTCTTATCCGGCTAATACCTGGTTATGCGCCGGTAGAATTGGGGAGGGTGGCTGTACGACAGGATCATGCCAGTGCCTTCGGCACAGCCAAGAGGCCCAGGATCGCACTATGATCTTGCCGTTGTTTCCTCAAATGAGCTTTGAGCAGCAAGATTACGTAGTAAAGGCGCTTCAAGATGCATTGCTTCATGATGCACTGGAGTTATGTGTTAGCTAAGTAAAATTCTCATTTTAAAATTATGGAACAGAACACTAAAACACTAGCTGATTACCTTGACCTCGTTAAACGGCGCAGGTATTACATTGTAGTCACGTGGCTGCTTGTCAGTTTAATATCGGTAATCGTTGCTTATAATTTACCCAAAACTTACCGCTCAACGGCAACGCTCTTAATTGAAGCGCCGATTATTTCAACAAAGCTTTTTGAATCGACAGTCTCTCAATATGCAGATGAGTTGATCCAGTCAATCTATCAAAGAGTCATGACAACCGACAATGTGTTTTCGATTATTGACTCGAGTGATCTTTATAATGATTTTAAAGGGAGCGTTACGAAATATGAGTTAGCGGATTTGTTCAAGGGCAATACTGAAGTTAAGTTGACTACTTCTACTTTAACCCCGAAGGCCAATTCAGCAATGGCTGAGATCGCCTTTGATATTTCATTTAGTGATAATGATGCAACTCAGGCAAAAGAGATAGCGGGTAAGTTAGCCGCGCTATTCATTGAGCAAAATGAGAAGGCCCGAACTCAGCGTGCTATTAAGGCGGCTGGTTTCCTTATGGAAGAGTCAAACAAGCTAAACCGGGAGCTTCAGGAAATTGACCACAAAATTGCGGCCTATAAGGAGCAAAATAATTTCACCTTGCCGGAACAAGTGCAGGGGAATCTGGCAGCAATAGATCGTGCGGAAAACGAGCTGAGAGATACCGATAGCCAGATCCGATCTACAAAGGAAAGGATTGCTTTCTTAGCTGTAGAGTTGGCGAGAGCGCAGCAAGAGCTGCCTGTTAGGCTTGATGACAAATCGTCCCAGAGCGGGGCAGATTCTTTAAGCCTCTTGCGGGCCAAATACCTTCAATTTTCGAGCATTTATTCCTCTACACATCCGTCGGTGGTTCGCCTGAAACGGGAAATAAAGGCTTTGGACCCGAGCTTTGAAGGACAACCATTTGAAGAAGATGTTATCAGACAGATGGCGGAGGCCAAGCGCGAACTTAAATTATTGGAAGAAACGTATGCTGGTAATCACCCGGATATCGCCAAACACAAAAAACAAATCGCTAGGCTAGAGCAACAATTGAGAAATACGCCGTCGCGTTCTCAGCTAGGGCAAGTGGCGACAGCCATGAATACGACTAATCTGGCTTATTTGGGGGTAGAAACGCAATACAAAGGCAGCCAGGCAGAGCTTCAAGCGTTGATGCAGAAACAGGATTATCTAAAAGCAAAGCTTGAGAAAATGCATGACATCCTCTTGCAGGCTCCGCAGGTTGAAATTGGCTATACCAACTTGATAAGAGAGCGGGATAACACTATCAAGAAATACACTCAGCTCAAGGAGAAACTGCTGGATGCCAAATTGGTTCAAACAATGGAAGAGCAGGAACAGGGGCAAACCCTTACCATCATTGAAGAACCGACTCGTCCTTTACATCCGGAAAAAGCCATCAGAAGAAAAGTAGCCATCGGCGGTTTGTTTGTGGGAATCATTGCAGGTTTTGGTGTTGCTTTTCTTGTCGAATTTATGGAGCCAGGCATTAGAGGGTACCGGGCAATCAGACAAGTCACCGGGCTTATGCCGCTACTTGTAATTCCCTATATCGAGTCCCCGGCCGAGATTGAAGAACGCATCGCTAAGCAGAAGCGAAATAGGAAAATTGCAGTCTGGTCTGGCGCAGCTCTGACCCTGTGGACTATCGCCGTTTTAATATATTTCTTTTTCCTTTCGTGAGTGCCCTTCCTGGAGAAAAATTAATGAACACAAATGCTAATGAACATCCACTCGACTCGATACGGTACACGAAAACTCAAAAGGTTATTGCTGATAAGGATGTGCTGCTAAATAACCGGGTCATCATGGGGCTCAACAACGACCCCCGAGCGGATTTGTTTCGCGTGCTCAGGACGAGCGTTCTCAAGCAGCTGCGGGAGAATAGCTGGAACAGCATCGCTATAACGAGCGCGACGCCAGGAGCCGGAAAAACTTTCGTATCCGTAAACTTGGCGATTGCCATAGCGATGGAGGGAAATCAAAGCGTTTTGCTGGTCGACGCTGATCTCAAATGCCCAAGAGTAGGCAAATGCATGGGTCTTGAGTGGGAGTTCGGTCTTGTCGATTGCTTGAAAATGAATGTTTCTGTAGAGGACACTTTAATCAACCCCGGCATTGAGCGTCTGGTTGTACTGCCTGGGAATCATTCCAGCAACAATTCTTCGGAATTGATTTCATCCAGAAAGATGGTCAATCTGATTAGCGAGATTAAATCCCGCTATGAATCCCGAATCATTATTTTCGATCTCCCGCCGCTTTTTGCAGCGGACGATGCGATGGTATTGATGCCTTATGCCGATGCCGCGCTACTCGTTGTAGAGGATGGGAAAAATACTTCCGAAGAGCTTCAGCATTCCATGTACATGCTGGAACAGACCAACCTGCTGGGATTGGTTCTAAACAAGTCGAGACAACCACTGCCAACATACCAGTATGGATATGTGTCCGAGGCGGGTTAGACATGACGGGTAAGCTTTGGATAATCCTCAGGGTGCTAGCCGAAGCTTTGATAAGAGTGTGCTGTAAATGAAAGTGTGCAGTAAAAATTGCGATTGTTTTTCACATTGAATTTTGAAGCGATAAAGATACGTAAAGAGCAAAGTATTTATCAGTTAGGAAGCGGGTCAATCATTGCAACTATCGTATGCGGCCGAATCAATAAGGTTCATGCAGAAGCAGGAGATTGGCAGTTTCAGTTATCCTTAAAAACTTTTACAGGAGTGCCAGAAATTGAACACTAAACATAAATACATAGTTATAACGCCGGTACGAGATGAGGCGCTCTATATAGAAAGAACGCTCGAATCCGTTTCTCGTCAGACTATTCTGCCTTCCCAATGGATAATTGTGGATGACGGTTCAGTTGATGGCACGGGTGAAATACTGGATATTCACGCAGCCCAGACCGGCTGGATAAAAGTGATACACAGAGAAAATCGGGGGTTCCGGGCTGCCGGCGGCGGAGTCATGGAAGCTTTCTATGCGGGCTACTCTGTACTGAACGATGAAGATTGGGACTTCATCGTCAAGCTGGACGGTGACCTGTCGTTTTCCCCGGATTATTTCGAACAGTGTTTCAAAATTTTTGATGCCGAACAGGAATTGGGAATTGGCGGAGGGACAATCTGCCGGTTAGAAAACGGTCAGCTCAAGGTGGATTCCGAAGGAGACCCGCAATTCCATGTTAGAGGGGCGACCAAAATTTACCGCCGCGCCTGTTGGGAAAAAATCAACCCGTTGGTTAAAGCCTCGGGCTGGGACACCATAGATGAAGTTAAGGCCAACCTGCACGGCTGGACGACACGGACTTTTGCTGACCTCAACCTGGTCCAGCACAAGCCCACTGGCGGAGCGGAAGGTTTTTGGCGCGACCGTTTCAAAAATGGGCGCGCTAACTACATTACGGGCTATCATCCGATTTTTATGTTGGCCAAATGTGTGAAGAGGGCCTTGCGTAAACCGTTCATTCTTGAGTCGATAGCATTGTTGGCAGGATTTTGTACAGGCTATTTGAAAGGGATACCGCAGGTGAAGGACGTCGAGGCCATCCGCTACCTACGGCAGCAGCAGATCCGCTTCCTGTTACGCCAGCCCGGCATATATGGACAGCCTTAACAATGGCTTTTTATCCAACACCAAGGGTATTGGCTGGTCGTCCCGTTATTGCCGGTAACTGGAATTCCAAGGGTTATCTCCGAGATAGCATCGGGTCGATTTTATTCACTAGCCTTGGCGTTGAGCATGAAGCCGAAGCTGGAATTCCGATGCTTTCGAGGATCACGGTGACGCGCTGCAGGATAGCGATTCGCAAGCCCTTTGTATCCAGTCCGACCTTAATAGGGCGCTCGTGCGCGCCACTCATCCCGAGACAAAGCAATACCGTCGGCCTGAACTTCGATAAGGAAAGTTAATGTGTGGAATTTGTGGAAAACTGAACTTTAACCGGCAAAATCCTGTTGGCCAGGGGCTTATCCGCCAGATGATGGATATGATTCAACATCGAGGACCGGACGGGAGCGGAGAGTTCCTGTCCGGACCTGTTGGCTTGGGGCATCGCCGGCTGAGCATCATCGATTTGGATACCGGAGGGCAACCGATGTCCAATGAAGATGGCACGGTGTGGGTGGTTTACAACGGGGAAATCTATAACTTCCACGAGCTGCGGACCGAGCTTGAGGGAAGGGGCCATCAATTCAAATCGTCAACGGATACTGAAGTCATTGTCCATTTATATGAGGAACTGGGCGATCAATGCGTGGCTCGGCTCAGGGGCATGTTTGCCTTTGCCCTTTGGGATGAGCGCCAACAGCGGCTGCTGTTGGCTCGCGATCGTGTTGGCGTAAAACCCTTGTACTACGCCAATACCGGCAAGTCCCTGCTTTTTTCCTCTGAAATGAAGTCTCTTCTCGTTGATCCTGACATCGACCGTCGGATCAACCCGCAAGCCATAGACAGGTTTCTTACTTACTATTATTTGGCGGGTAATGAAACGTTGTTCGAAGGTATCCTTAAACTGGATCCCGGTCATTACCTTACCGTACAGGATGGACGGGTGTCAGTAGAGCAGTACTGGGATTTGCACTTTGAAATACCCGCATGCCCGCCTAGCTTCGATGAGGCTGTCGATAGTTTGCGGAAATTGCTTAGCCGTACCGTAAAGGATCACATGATTAGCGATGTACCGGTGGGCGTGCTGTTAAGCGGTGGCGTGGATTCTACAGGCATTCTGAGTTATGCGGTTCAGCACGCGGATAGGCCGCTGCACACATTTACCATGGGCTTTAGCGGGGCGGGATTTCAGGATGAGCGGCCCTACGCCAAGTTGGCCTCGCAAAAATTCGGCACCATTCATAATGACATCTCAATGTCCGCCACTGATTTTCGCGACTTTCTTCCCAAGTATGTCTGGCACATGGAAGAGCCGGTCTGTGAGCCTCCTGCAATAGCGCTGTATTTTGTGTCGCAGCTGGCAAGGCAATCTTCAGTCAAAGTGCTGTTGTCGGGTGAAGGAGGCGACGAGGCCTTTGGCGGTTATCAAACTTACCGAAATCTGCTCATGTTTGAGAAATTGAAATCAACCTTTGGTCCGGCTAAACAGGTTCTGGGCTTGGGATTTCAAGCACTAGGGCGCGCAGGCTTTAAGCGATTCGGAAACTATGCGAATCTGGTCGAGCCTACGCTCGCGGAATACTATTTGAGCCGCACAGCAACGCCTTACACGCCTTTCAATCAATTCAAGCCGGAGCTTTATAACAGCGAATTTGCGGCACTTCTTGGTACGCAGCCACAGGTATTGCACACACGCAAATTGTTCGAGCGGATGAACGGTCAATCCCTGCTAAACAGTATGCTGTATGTGGACACTAAGACTTGGCTACCGGACGACCTGTTGGTCAAAGCGGATAAAATGACGATGGCGGCATCGGTTGAGCTTCGGGTTCCTCTGCTCGATTACAGGGTTCTTGAATTTGCAGCTTCGCTGCCGCTTCATTACAAAGTAAAGGGCAGGGAGCTGAAGCGCATCCTGAAGGCAGCTTTGGTCGAGACCGTTCCCCAGGAAATTCTGAACCGGAAAAAGACCGGCTTCCCGGTTCCCTACGATGGCTGGATGCGTAAGGAGATGAAGGATTTTGTATCTGACACAATATTGGCAAGCAATGGAGGGGGCGATTCGTATTTTTGTAAGGAGGCGGTTACCAACCTGCTGCAAACGCATCAGCAAGGTAAAGGCTATTCCAAAGAGGTTTTCAGCTTGCTTGTGCTGGCGCTTTGGCACCAGCAGTTTGCTAGCGTATCGCCAACGGCTTGAGTTCGTAAAATGAATCCCATAGGAATGGTATTTACATTAATCGCCAGCGTATTTATTGTTGCGTTGCCGAGGAGATTGGCGCCAATTCCTTTGTTGCTGGGAGCCTTGTATGTAACCCGTGATCAAATACTGATGGTTGGGCCGGCTCATTTTACCGTAGTACAGATTTTAATAACTGTCGGCATGGTTCGCGCGCTAGTGAGAGGGGAGTTTTTCGCAAGTAGAATGAATAGCATGGATGGGTTCCTTATGCTATGGGCTTTATGGATGTTCGGCAGCAGTGCTTTTCATACATCCGGTACTTGGGTGTTTCGAGCCGGAATCTTGTGGACTAGTCTGGGCAGTTATTTTTTATTCCGGGCATTCATCCGGAATGACGAAGACATTAAGCATGTGTATAAAGTGTTATGCGTTCTTTTGGTTCCAGTCGCGATACTTATGATTTTGGAAAAGTTTGCCGGCAAGAATTATATAGCTGAGCTTGGTGGCGTAAGCCTTTCTCCCGAATTTCGAGAAGGGCGTTTCCGGGCTCAAGGTGCGTTTGCGCATGCGATTTTAGCTGGAACAGTTGGGGCCGGGTGCATTCCTATGGCTTTATATTTTTGGAAAAGTAACCGCAAACTTTCTCTGCTAGGTTTTTTGGGCGCAGGAGGAGTGCTTTTTGCCGCCACATCAAGCGGTCCGATCATGATGCTAATTTTCAGCATATTCGGATTATTACTCTGGAAAACTCGCGCATACCTGCGAACTCTCCGCTGGCTTGCCTTGGTTGCAGTTATTATCTTGGACATGATAATGAAAGCGCCTGTTTACTTTCTTATGGCACGAATTGACATTTCGGGAGGAAGTACAGGTTACTATCGGGCGCAGCTGATTCGTTCGGCGCTTGAACATTTGCATGAATGGTGGACAGTTGGTACGGATTACACGCGGCATTGGATGGCAACAGGGCAGCATGCCAACGATCAGCATGCCGATATAACGAATCACTTTTTGGCGATGGGTGTTAGCGGCGGGCTTTTGCTGATATGCCTTTTTGTCACCGTCCTGGTTGTCGCATTCAATATGGTAGGAAAGGCGCTACGGGAGAATGAAAATAAATCGGTAGAACATTGCTATCTCATCTGGACATTAGGGGCGACCTTGTTTGGGTACGTGTGGGTCTTTTTTTCTATTTCTCTTTTCGACCAATCCGTAGTGTTCTTCTTCCTTATTTTGGCCTGCATTAGTGCCGTTCAAGCTATAAAGCTTGTTGCGGCTGTTGAAACCAAACAACCCGCTATGGGTATTAGACAATCGCGCTATGTCACGGCTGGAGGGAATAACTCGAAAGAAAGCTCGGGCAGCGGAAAACAAACTCGCTTTGGAGAATCAGTCGTTGAGTAAACCGCACTTTAAAGCGACAGCCAATTATTGAGTAAGCCGTGCAAAAACCATCCATTTGGGGGCGCTTTTACAGTCTAATTTCATGTCACGCATGTTATGCATGATTCCCATTTTTTTAAACTTACTCGGACATTACAAGCATGAAATCAATTTCCGTCATTATCGTTAGCTGGAACGCCCGCGACTATTTGCGGGATTGTCTGGATTCAATTCGCGAAACCGGTGCATCCTGCGTGCAGGAGGTGATTGTGGTGGATAATGCCTCTAAGGACGGCTCGCCGGAAATGGTAGCAAAACATTTCCCGGAGGTGACCTTGATCCAATCGGGAGAAAATCTTGGCTTTGCACGGGCGAATAATCTGGCCATGAAGCATGCTAAGGGTGCCATCCTTGCCCTGGTGAATTCGGATGTTATCGTTCACCCCGGCTGTTTCGAAAAGCTTGCCGCGTATCTTGAACAACATCCCGAGGTCGGTATGGTGGGGCCACGAATCATTGGGGGCGATGGTCATTTGCAACGCACATGCCGCAAGCTTCCGACGCTATGGAATACCTTGTGCCGGATGCTGACATTCGACCGGATTTTGCCGGATTGGCAGATGTTTTCAGGGTTTGAGGTACCGTATCGTGACTACGATAAGTATATAGAGGCTGAAGTATTGAGCGGTTGTTTCTGCGTAGCAAGAAAAAAGGCTGTGGATGAGGTTGGGGGCATGGATGAGCGGTTTTTCTTCTACGCGGAGGATATTGACTGGTGCAAGCGTTTCTGGGATGCCGGATGGAAGCTGATGTTTGTCCCTGACGCTACCGCAACGCATTTTGGCGGCGGCAGCACGGCAAATGCGCCACTTCGTTACAGCATTGAAATACTGCGAGCCACGTTGAAATATTGGCGGAAGCATTATGGCATTGCGGGGCAGATCGCTTGCTATTTTCTCATACTGGCGCATCATGGATTTCGGCTAGTGGTTCGCGGCATAAAGCAAAGCCTAGGCATTGGGCGCTCAATTGAAAGCAAATATAAACTGGAAAAAGACTTTGTCTGTTTGCGTTGGCTGATGACCGGGAAGGGTGTTGCATAACCAGCACATTGCGGATTGGCTACCTGGAGCAGCCGCATCGGTGTTTGGTTTAAAAGTTGTACGCTGGACTTGATCTGCCAGTTTCAAACATTCGTTTGGATTGAACCTGACACTGACTGTCTCAGTTCGGCCACTTTCCGACATTCAAAGATTTCGGTGTATGGCAGTAGTAAAACCGAGTACGGCCTTTCGCGAACAGCAGAAAACGATCATTTTCTGCCAATTGAAGTGCATTCTGTAATGGTTGGTTTATGGCGTAAGCTACTTTGAGCCTCTGCCTACCCGAGAGCGTAGCAAAGCGGACAAGTGGGCAGAGGCTACCTGACCATTAACGGTAGGAAATGGCGTCTAAATTTTGCCATTTTTATAACACAAGAGCGCTCAAATTTTCCAGTAGCTAACTCTACTATCATGTTGATAATACTTATAAAATCATAATTAGCTGGAAAATTCAACGCTGTTTTCTAACAAATATTGAAAGCCGTTTTCCAACTCTGTGCACCAAATCAGCAACAACCGCAGCACCCTCCCTAAAGATTTTTAGTAATTAGTCGAATGTCTCTAACTGTTAGGTATTTGCAGCTATTAGTTGCTACAATCTAGGACGAGCGGCGAAAACGCTCTAAACTGATTTGCTATAAGGCTCTTCTTAAATAATAACTATTACTAATTAAATTAATGGAAAATAACAACAAAATAATTTCACTAATCGTTGGCGCAACATTAATGTCTGGTTGTGCTGCAACTGGACAAGAGCTGAAAGGTAATGTTTACAAAGCCGGTCAAGTTAATACGGCTCAAGCTGCAAGAACAATTAAGATTACTGCAATTCTTCCTGCCCAGATTGAAGTAGATAACTCAAAACAGAAGCAACAAGCTCAAGTAGGTGGCGCAGTACTAGGTGCAGTAGCTGGTGGACTTGCAGGTAGATTTGCTGGTGATTTTGGAGCAGCGGGTACTGCTGGTACCGCAGTCGGTGGCGGTGTAGTCGGTGGATTAGCAGGGTCTGCAGTATCTGATAAAGTACTGGTTGATGGCGTGTCTATTGCCTACATTGAGAATGCCCAGATGCTTACTTCAGCTCAAGTAGGGAAGCAATGTGAGTTCAAACTGGGGACTGCACTGATTATTTCAACTGGTGGAAATGAAACACGGATTCAACCTAATAACACTTGTCCTGTTGAAAACTAAAGTTTAAGCCATGAATGAGCATGTAGTTATTACATGCTCATTTTAACTACACTAATTAAAATAATCCTATCATGAAAAATTTAATTTATGTATTCGTACTGTTCAGCTCCGTAACATTTGCTGATTCTATGAGTGATCAACTCAACGCACTTGACAATGCACAGAATCAGATCATAGCCGATCAAAATGCTCGAGCGAACGCAGCATATGTAGCTCAGCAAGAAGAGAATCGTCGTGCGGCAAATGCAGCTATGATGCAACAAATTGCTGACCGTAAGATCCAAGAAATAGCTAACAAAGAACGCGCAGTTGAGAAGGCGGCTGCATTAGCTCGAGCTAAGGAGGCAGCTGATAGAGCTGCAGCAGCTGAAGCAGTCGCAGCTGAAGAACGTCGAGTTGAAAAGGCTAGGATGCAGGCTCAGGAAGATGGAGAGCGTGCCTATCAGATCAGAGCATCAGAATTAAAACTCCAAGAAGCTCAAGCTGAAGCTGATGAAAAGACGGCTGACGCTGACCTAAAGAAAGCTATTACTGCAGCTAAGCTGAAACGTGTTAATGAGGAAGTTGACCTTCAGCATAAAAGAGAGTCTTCAAGTATCGATGTCATTCAGTCTGAAGCTGATGCTACTCGTAATATTTCAAGTGGAGCTGGTGAAATGCTATCAGGTCTTGGCAGTAAAGGTAAGTACGAGTTATATGCTGTTATTGGTCTGATTTTACTAGCTTTAGTAATACTAATAGGTGGATGGTTATTTTATTCCAATAGTCGTAAAGCTAAAACTGAGTTAAAACCTAAAGATAAGTTTGAAGCTATAAAAGAAGATCATATTGATCAAAAAGAAGATCATATTGATCCAGTTATCAACTTTCCTCACAAATAACCTACTTTTCATCCATCATAATTTGATCCGCTGAATTCACTCAGAGCACTTGTGTAAAATAAAAGTTTTTCAAGTTTCTTTGGTTACTGAGAAAAAGCATAAAGCATTAGCGCAGGGGGGTTCACTTTGCTCTACACATCCTGAGTCGAATTCAGCTGGAAAACAGCTTTTAACTTTTTCCACTGATTAGCGTGTTTTTGCCATCGATTAAAACCATGTATTCTTTTGTTATCAACAAGATATAAAATTTAATTTTTGGGGAAATTCTAACGCTCTTTCGATAAAAATGGCAAAATTTCTACGCCGTTTTCCACTGTTACCCTCAGAAACGGGCATTGACGCCTTTATTAACCGGATTTTGCCTTTCCCAAATACGAGACTTAGAAGTCCGCTATGCGTGCAGTAACTGTCGTTTGCTGCTTCGGATCGACCCTCGAGTTAGGGTCGTTTTTTGCCTGTTGATTGACTGACGAAGTTCGGCCATTTCCAGCCTGTCGATAAGTATTTTCGAATGTCAGCTATAAGTCACAAATTGTTCGTTCAACATTGGATTAACGAGCGCTGTTTAGGCGTCAGCCTTGGACAGTTTATTAGGACTCATGCCAAGCTATCCTGCCTAGCACCTCCGGGTGAATGCAAATTGTTCCGGACAGATTTGTGCTGGACCCGTTAGAGCGCGTAGCGAATCCATAACTGCACCGATGCGCATAGTCAAAAAGGCGGCCATTGGATCACCAAACGTAAATCAACCGCCAACAAGAATTTTGTTATTTTCCACTCTCCCTGTCAGCGCAAATAACCCCGAACTCCTCTATTTCTCTGGGATTCAACTCGCAAAATTTGCGTTCAAAGTTGGTTTGGGTAAAGTTGAATACAAAGTTAAACGTGTAATCGCGTTTTTCCACGTCTTCGCAATCGGAAGATTCGTTCCGGCAATTTTCTTGATTCGGCAGTTCGGGTTTTCGTAAGTCGCTATGCGCGCCCATTAGAGGAGTATGGGAGTCGTAAACGTATCCGGCATCGAAGGAGTAAAATTTTTCCCTTTGCCATAAAGTTTCGTCGGGACTGAAATCCGTTGGCATGTCCGCAACAAAAGGTTCGGCGCTAAATCGGCTGAAAGTGAGTGGACCTATATTAGGTGCAAAAGGCGGTTTTTTTAGGCTTTTTAAATCAATCAGCGCTTTCCGGCAAACGATTGGTTTTTTGTTATCGGTACATTCAGCCTCACCAAACGGTTCCCTTAAAGAGTAATAATCCTCCAGTCCCCATAAATTCCCTCCTATCCATCGTCCTTCGGCCAAATGGTTCAGGCCGGTTTTGCCCAAACCCGGCTTGTTCAGGCGGAACAAGCCTTGCTCGGATTCGTTCCGATATAACATGTTGGTCGGCAGGAAATAATCCACCGCATTGGCGGTTCCTTTGGCGACGCTTTGCCAGCCGAAGCTTGAATCGGATGGGGGCTGATAAAGACCGCCCAGCGTACCGTTCTGGACATGATGCCAGAAATCCCACGGTATGTTGACCAGGCTATAAAATACTAGTCCGACATGGGTATAAATGAGGCTATAGCCTAGATCCACAGGGGTGATCGCTGCCTGCAGCAGATGTACCGGCAGCTTCAACCACCGGTTATTATTTTGATAACTTAACTGATCCAGTTTTTTGCTTGCCTGATTCCCGATTTGAGTAATTTGTGTATTCAGTATGTTTTCGCGCAAGCTGAATAAAGCGCCATTCGCATAGTCATAGGTCGTGTAAACGATGGCTTTACGGGAGATGAATCTGAGCGTCTGTGTCGGCGCGAAATTAACAACATCCACAGGATACGATAATTCGCTGGGATGGAAGGCAGGGTTAAACAACACCAGCGAATTAATCGGTGTTTCTGTGGTTTTATCATACCATTCCTTTAATAACAGCGGTTTATGCAGCCCGCTAAACGCAATCTCCAGTTCGCCGAATGGCTTGCGGTGCCCCGTAAGGTCGCACACGGCTAGATCTTTCAATAATTCGCTGGTCTGGTTGCAACTGGCTAGGTGACTAAATTGTTTGAGATTTGCCGCAATCGAGTCCAGCATCCATCGTCTTACCGCTTCCATGCCAGCCATCGTAACCAGTTTAGCGCCATAGCTATGCCCAATAAGATGTAATTTAGTCTTTGCCAACGAAACGCAGACATCGTCATCCGGATTCAGCGGATCGGGTTTCATGCAACTGGAGTCAGGCACCGGTTTATTTGCATCGTCGCCATCTGCCTGATCCGCCATTTCCCCCTCTTTCAACGTTGTTCTGGATTTTATGGGAGGGGTTTGCTTTTGTTTAATTAAACGGTAAATAAGCGCCGACACCGGGACATCCTCGCCCATTATCGCGTCGGCGTCTTGAATCAAGTTGGTGTCAAAATAGCCGTAAGGGCTGTCTTTCCAATCCTTATCCAGATAATCGTTCGGATACTGCGGCCCCAATGCAGTTTGCGCCGCATTCAGGCTTTGTTTCCAGGCAGAGAGCATGTGCAACGGGACCTTATCGATAAGGTTAGTGAAAGGCTGTGCGGCCGAATCCATCCCGAACGGCAGGATGGCCTTGGCCATATTGGTGACCGGGCGAGTTGCCGATGTCCACGTTACGAAGATGAAATAGGGCTGAAAGGTGGCGAGCGGTTTGTCGTCCTTCATGAACTTGTCGATCCGTTCCATGTAATTATGGTAATTGGCGATGGCCAGCGGCAAGGTATAATCCCAGCCGTGAGAGATCAGATAAATATCGCTGATGGGAGGCTTATCGAGCGCTTTACGCCACTTCATCTCGACCAGCAAATCCTCGATCGGGTGGGTCAACAGGCGGTGGTCGCCGTTGTAAATGGCGAATGTGTAATTATGGCCGCGCACCATGTAGGACTCCTTTTTATGCGGCATATAGGGAGTCAGATGCTTCTCAGTGCAGCCAGTGAGCAAAAATAGCGCTATACAACCGGGTAGGGCAAATCGGAAAAGGGAGGCCATGTGTTCTCCTTCTTTTTAGCTTGGTTTCATAACCAAAGTGAGCTTTAAAAATAGCGGATGGCGTTGCCGTTTTTTAACTCATTTTGTAATGAGATCAAGCCGGGTAGGGGCGCATCGCGCATCCTTTCCGAATGCTGAAAAACAAAGCACTGCTCTAAAGCATCTCAACGAGCAATCCATTTCAAATATCAATATTTCCAGCGCCGTTGAACATCGGAAAGGGGCGCGATGCCCCCTACCCGACATTTGTAAACGGCCCATTGACTTCCGGGTCGTTAAATTCCGCATCAAGTTCAGCTGTAGTTTCGCCTATAAGGGGCCTTTTCCGTGAGCCGCAGAGCATCAGCGATATAAGCTAACTCATCTGTACTCAGTTCGTCGCTTAGAAATAGCCGACAGAGCGCCTTTTCTTCTTCTAGAGAAACCTTAAGCTCCACATCTTCTTCACAAATGCTAAGTTTTTATCGGTTTTTTTGCCATCAGTATCATTACTGAGGGCAGACGGTGTTTAAATTTTCCAGTCGCTAACCACTACCCTGTTGATATTAGGCATGTAAATTTATGACTGGAAAACTCAGCACTCAATAGTGGCACAGAGTGAAAGCCGTTTTCCACTTTCAGGGCAATGTCAGTTGCACCTTGAAGAGCGGATGTCCTTTAAGGCTTCAACACAGTTTCGACCCTCAGTGGCCTCACGGTACTCACTGCGCCAGAAGTCAGTTTGGCGATGACTTCGCACATTGAATGCCGTTATTTTATTGACGGTTATTTTCAAAACGATGAACCCGGCATTTTCAGAAAATCCATTTCTTCCGGGGTTGAGGTTCGGCCCAGTATGGCGTTGCGGTGTGGATAACGGCCGAAACGGTCGATGATGTCCTTGTGTCGAAGTTCGGATTCGCGGCTGCCCTCCAGGCCCGACTGGCTGAACAAAGAAACCGCAACCGCGTGGATGATCGGTGACTCGCTGTGCATGTAGGGCATGTAAAGGAAAGCTTGCTGTGCGGTGTCCAGTTCGCGGTCGGCATTGGCGGCCACAGCCGTTTGCGCCAGAGCCAGCGCCAGGCTGTCGTTGGCATAGGCTTTGGGATGGCTACGATAGGGATTGCGCGAAAACTGATCAAGAACAATGATTTCAGCTAGTCGGCCTTTGGCTGACTCACGCCAGCCATACAGTTCACAGCGTTCGGCGGCATCATGTAAGGCACCAAAGCGTGACTTGATTTGTCGATCAACATCGCCTGAACGCCCCCACCAAAGCTTGGGGGTGATTTCCTTAAACCAGAAAGCTAGGATATCGTCCGGCATTGGCTGCCTTGAATTCATGTGGTTAGGCCCATAAAAACTGTCCAGTAAGAACAACTGTCTCATTGATCAATTAAAGCAGTTTATTTTAGCAGTGGCTATAAAGGTTACTGAAACAGGTAAAATGTGGACTGCGACCTACAAGTTGACATAAATCAACAGACCAAGCGACTCAAAATAAGGCAGATTATTCTTCAATGATGTTACTCGATTTTTCACTTTAACAAATCCTCGCTATTGCTCTGGTGTTCGTCTGGACCGGCTTTGTTCGGACCGGGCTGGGTTTCGGCGGCGCCGCGCTGGGATTGCCGCTGATGTTATTTATCCATAACAATCCAGTGTTATGGTTACCCATCTGATCGGTGTGCATTTATTGTTTTTCTCCGGCTTAACCTTGCTTAACCGTTTGCATAATGTCGATTGGCCGTATTTGCGCTCTTCCGCAATTTACATCATTCCCGCTGCTTTCGTAGGTGTTTTTGGACTGCTGAATCTGCCAATCTTATGGCTGAATAGTTTTATTTATTCAGTTACCTTGTTTTACGGCTTTACCTGGCTGCTTAACCGAGGCATTCAGAGCCGACATGTTTGGGCAGATAGAGGGTTATTAATGTTAGGCGGATACGTTGCCGGAATTTCTTTGACCGGAGCGCCATTGATGGTTGCAGTCTATATGCGCAACGTCAGCAAAGAAAAGTTGCGAGATACTTTGTTTATCTTATGGTTCACGTTGGTCAGCATCAAAATGACTACATTTATTGCCTTATCCGTCGATTTGCACTTGTTAACGGCACTGGCGCTGTTACCGATTGCCGCGATAGGGCATATAGTGGGCTTGAAAGCGCATAACGCGATTATGCGCAATGACTTGCTGTTTAAACGCTGGATCGGCGGCGGCTTGGTGACTGTGAGTCTGTTGGGATTATGGCAGTTATATCGCCAATTTGTTCAGGACTTTTGATGAAAAACATTGACTTTGAGCTGGCAGTTCCGAAAATTAGTCTCAACGATCTCAGAACCGGTGGGCTTTCTTGAATGCCGGGTTCGGCCATTACGCGACATTCAAAGACTTTAACTTTAAAACCAAAGCAGTCGCTCAACGTGAAGCTCAGCCGAGACAAGCCGCGTAGCTGCTTGATGCCGGCTGGAGCGTAGCGGAAACGTGTCGGTTTGATCGCCACGTTAGACCTAGTGCTTACTGTGGTCGGAACCAAGCAGTTTTGTTTCTGTGCGAATTTGGTATGACGCATGACACGCGACACATTTGCTCATGGAGCCGCTCAATTGACGTAATGTGAGTTTAGGGTCTTTTTTTGATTCCGCGTCCGAAGCGATTTGATCAAAATCCTGATGCAAGGACATGCCCAACCCCATGAATTCTTTAGGCAACACGCCTTTGAGGTGATCCTCGGCTTTATGCGCCATGCTCATACCCAAGGGACGGGCGTGTTGGGCAACCGCTGCCATGTCATCATTAGAAAGTGCGGCCATGATATTTTGCGTGCCGGATAACAAAGCCCGCATTTCCTCAAGCACATGACCGCGTTGAGCTTCGGAGAGTTTGAGAGTTTGGCGATCGTCATGATCGCCTGCAAACGCAGCGGTTACTAGCAGCAAGCAGGCAATGATTGCTATTGGTTTTTTCAATTGAAGCTCCTTGGTTGAAAGTTAAGTGGTCTAACAAATAATTAAATAGCTCACCTTATATCAACAGCAAATGCTCTTCTACACAATAATTTCTTGATCAGCATGTGATTTTCTTTTCCGTATATCATCGGTGAAGTAATCATGGACGATAATAATTAAATTGCTGCCATTGAATCAGATGAAGCTGTAGACCGCAACGGCTCGAACTCAGTCTTTTAATGATGACGTAGTTCGGCCAAGTGCGGCCACAAAGATAGTGAGTTAATGTCTGCTTCGCGGCTTTTGCTGTCCGTGGGATTTAACTCTTTACCTAACCCTCGCCCCGCAACACGTCATCCGGTGCCATACGGCCAATGCTTGTTGCCCCTACAAGCTAAACATCCATCTTGGCAATCGCTTCGGCCGAAGGTTTAACGAAAAAATAAAGCAAGCCGATAAAGGCCATGATTCCGCCCGCGATTAAAAGTTCTTCTGATTTGGCTTGCGTCAACATCGCTATACACACCCCTAAACCAGTCGCCGGAACAAACGCCGGTACTTCGAAGCGGCTCTTCAATTTGTCTTTTCTCTGTAAGCGAATGAGGGCGAGGTTCACGAGCGAAAAACAAATAAGGAGTAAAACACTGGTCGCCCGCGCTAACTCTGAAATGTCTCCGCTCAAGGCTAAAATCAAAAGCACCACGAGCAAGATTAGAATGGCTCGATGCGGAGTTAACCGTTTCGGATGAATAGCCGCCAAAAATTTGGGTAGAAGCCCTTGGCATGACATGCCATAAAGAAGGCGCGAACCCATCACGTAGTTTAAAAGCGCGGTGTTCGATACTGCGATGAGCGCAATCAGACTAAAAATCACCGGCGGAAACCCAGGGACGGCTTTGCCGATCACGTCAACGAGCGGCTGTTTCGATGCCGCCAGCTCCGTTGCTGGGATGACCGAGACAGCGACAATGCTGATCGACATGTAGATGAGAGACGAAATGGCCACCGACAGAAGTAGGCCCTTTGGCAATGTCCGCTCAGGTTCGACAACTTCCTCACTCACGTTCAGCATATCCTCAAAGCCCACAAAAGAGTAAAAGGTCAGAACGGCTCCGCCTAGAAGAACAGGCACCGTAAGATCGCCGACTGGATTTTGTGCCGTAGTCGCATCGAGGTAATTGACGTTACCAACAAAACTTAACCCCATTAAAATAATAAAAAGGAGACCGCCGATTTCAATGGCGGCTAGAAAACTATTGGTCCAAATCGTTTCCCGAATGCCCATAAAAACAATCATGGCTAAAAAGAGTGCTAATCCAATAATAATGACGGGTTCTGAAAATAGCGGGAAAAGTCCCGAAAAATAGCCGGCAAAAACTCGGCACGCGGTAGCCATCGAAGTAAGACCGGACGCAAGTACCGCAAGGCCCACGGCATAAGCCAAGAAAGGACTCCCGAAAGCTTTATGCGTAATGTAAGAAGCGCCCCCCGCACGCGGGTAGCGCGAGCCTAACGATGCATAAGAAAGTCCGGTAAACGAGGCGGCGATCATACTCACCATAAAGGCCGCCCAGACTGCGTTGCCCATGTGACCCGCGGCTTTCCCGACCAATCCATAGATGCCCGCCCCCAAAATATCGCCCACTCCGTAAAGAACGAGCGGCCACAAAGTAATATGTTTTTTTAAGCTCGCTTTATGGGTTGCCATTTTTTCATGGTTCCTACTGTAAACCTGAATTCCGCAGTTGAAACAGTTTAAAGGATGATCCCCAACACGAATAGTGAACACTTCAAAAATCGAGTATTCTCAACGAAAGAGAAGTACTTGCATGAGCACAAAAGTGGAAAACCGCTTTTAACTTTTTCCACTGATCAGCGTGTCTTTGCTACCCATTAAAATTAGGTATTCTTTTATTATCAGTAAGATATAAAAAACTATTTTGAAAAAATTCTAACGCTCTTTCGCTATAAAAATGGCAAAATTTCGACGCCGTTTTCCACCCCAAGGCATTCCGTTCAGGATGTCCAAGCAGAAGACCATCCTCCGCTTAAGACCCCGAACTTGCAGAGGTTGGGCGGTTTTACCTAAACTATATCGGTATCCACTTCAATTCCAGCACATTATGAAATCAACTACCCAAATCATTGCCAGCTTGGCCTTGACAGGAGTGCTCGTCGCCTGCTCCGGGCACAAGCCCGCCGTCAACAAGACTAGCACTCCCGCCGTCAAACCACAGGTTCAAGCCGCGAGGAAAATCTATGATATCCCGCCTCCCAAGCTGCCTGGCCAATGGACCGTAGAGGATACTCTGCAAGTTTACGGCAAATACGCGATAAGCGAACTCACTCCCTACTTCACCAAGGCCAAGGTGTCTTACCCTCCCAAGGAAGTTACCTTCATCGCCTTAAAACAGGAAAAGAAACTGGAACTATGGGCCAGGGACAGCGGCGAGTTTCGCTTCATCCGCGACTATGACATCCAGTCCGCCAGCGGCGTGGCCGGCCCCAAATTGCGCCAAGGCGACAAACAGGTGCCGGAAGGCATTTATCGCATTGAGGCGTTGAATCCCAACAGCCATTACCACTTGTCGATGAAGCTAAATTACCCCAACGAATTCGACCTCATCCATGCCTGGCAGGAGGGGCGCGCCGATCCGGGCTCGGATATATTCATCCATGGCAGAGCCGCCTCCATCGGTTGCCTCGCCATGGGCGATAAAGCGATAGAGGAACTTTTCGTCCTCACCGCACACGTGGGCGCCGAAAAGGTGAAAGTCGTCGTTGCCCCGCACGACCCCAGGATTTCCCCTCTGGAGGCTGACTCCGAAGAACTTCCGGCATGGACCCCGGAGCTTTATTCGCTCATCTCTCGCGAAATCAAAGCCCTGTCACCCGTGGTGAAGTCGGCAAAAATCAGGTTATGACTAATAAAGGCGGGATTTTGTTAGCCAGCCTCACAGTGCGCAGATTGGAACGACGCAAGGAAGCCCAACGGAACGGCGCCGAAAAGGGTTGGGCTTCGTACCTCAGACTAACCTATGCACTCATTCAACTTAGGCCGAGCATTATCGGCCATTTAGAGCCAGTCGCCAGTTTCCAATGAATGGCTGCTTAGGCTTATAAAGCAAGTCATATTATCATTTTCGTCAATTAAGAAAGTGCTATCTGTGTGTCAACCGCAATACCTCGGGTAAAAGGAACCTATTGTTATTGTAAATGTGGCATAGAAAAGCAGATCACATCCATGTGGTTACGGGTATAGCTTGAAGAAAAATCGCCCAAGGCCCAACCTGAGCTGTGTCACTATGGAACACCTGTAACGAAACGGCACAGTTTGACAATCCCGCATTCATCAAAAAAACACAGAAATCTCTTACCTTATCAAATGGTCGATCCCGTCATAGTGAGGCTTATAGCGGCGAAGAGGCATTTGGCACAGACCATGCATTATGCTTTGACAATCAGCTTTGAGGCAATGGCAGCATTATAGGTATGACGGATTAAACCTAATGGCTGAGATTATTGCTCTACTTGTAAGCCAGATGTTGGGTGTTTAATTCTTGGGACTTACCTAAAGAAGCGTCTCTGATATAGCTATAAATGCTATGTTTCACCTGATTAAGTTTGAGCGTAAGATGGATAAATGCACTAAGAAAGCAAAAAAAACGCCATTGTAAGTACTTGTTAAACCAGCAAAAAAGGCAAGCAAGTGCAGCAAAAATGACGCTATCCGATCAAAATGAAAAATTAGGAAGCAGCATGTTGACTAAATCTATCGACACAACCTTACGTAAAGCGCGTCATCTATTGGTTGAGCGTGGGGAGTTGCCACCCCCCGAGTTGGTAGGAGCCACCGTTTTGCAATCTTGGAGCCGCTGTCTTAATGCGGGTCTTGTACCCGTTGGCGGCGCATCCGACGCGCCTTGCCTTGAAGGTTTCGAGTTTGCCCGCGCCGCCGACCGGCAGCATCTACTGATCGCACATGCTCGGCCAGTTATGGAGTACTTGTACTCACAGATACATGATTCCGGCAGCATGGTTATTCTTGCCGATGATTGTGGGGTGCTGCTCGAGACTATGGGCAACTCCGATTTTTTGGATCGTGCCGAACGGGTCGCCCTAAGGCAAGGTGCTTCGTGGCAAGAACAACATCGGGGCACCAATGGTATTGGTACGGCTCTGATGGAGAACAGCCCGGTGGTCGTTCATGGTTTCGAGCACTTTCTCGAACGGCACGGTTTTCTTTCTTGTGCCGCCGTGCCTGTAGCGTCACCGAGTGGCCGCGTTCTGGGTGTGCTTAACATATCCGGCGATAACCGAACCCGTCATCCTCATCCCCATACCTTGGGTTTTGTGCGCGCGGCAGCGCAGATGATCGAGAACCGCTTGTTCTACGCGCTTCATGGCGACACGTTGCGCTTACGCTTCCATTCGCTTGCCGAAGGTATCGGCACTATTGCCGAGGGTAAGGTCGCCCTGTCGGAAGACGGCTGGATAGTTGGCGCCAACCAGGCCGCACTAGCCCTGCTGGGGCTGTGTCTCTCCGACCTTGGGACAACGCCGGTTGCCCATGTGCTACAGGTATACCTAAAGGATCTGGTCCATTGGGGACTACGACGCGGCAGAGAACCGATGCCGGTCATGCGGCACACTGGCGAATGCTTATTTGTCCGTGTCGAACTGGGTCGTAAAACTTTCCAGACCTTCATTCCTCGTGAACCCGAAGCCCAGGAAGATGCGCTGTCGGCGCTCGATACCGGCGACCTACAGATGAAAACCGCCATCCATAAGGCACGCCGGCTAGTCGGAAAGTCCATAGCGCTGCTGCTGCGGGGAGAGTCAGGAGTCGGCAAGGAGCTTTTCGCCAATGCTTTCCACAATGCCGGGCTGCGATGGGGGAAACCGTTCATTGCCGTCAATTGCGCAACGCTACCGGAAAGCCTGATCGAAACGGAGTTGTTCGGCTACGATCCAGGCACTTTCACCGGCGCCCGTAAGGAAGGCTCTCCCGGCCGCATACGTTCGGCGGACGGCGGCACCCTGTTCCTCGATGAGATTGGCGATATGCCGCTGGCTCAACAAGCGCGGCTGCTACGGGTATTACAGGAGCGCGAGGTGGTGCCGGTAGGTGGCATCAAGCCTGTGCCGGTCGACTTCGATTTGGTCTGCGCCACGCACCGCGACTTAAAGGCTGAAATGGAAGCCGGCCGCTTCCGCGACGATCTCTACTACCGCATCAATGGCTTCAATCTTAAATTGCCGGCCTTGCGCGAGCGCAGTGATTTCGATGTGTTGGTAGCGCGCATGTTGCAGGAAATGGCGCCGGATCGGAATGTGATGCTCGATGACAGTATCGCAGCGGCTTTCGCCACTTATGCTTGGCCCGGCAACCTGCGCCAATTGGTTAATGTGCTGCGAACCGCTACCGCTTTGCTCGACGACGAAGATAAAACCATCGGCTGGCAGCATCTGCCCGACGACCTCGCCGAAGAACTGCTGCTGGACCGGCCTATGATTGCATCTCCTGATGAGGCAATTGCAGAAGAAAACCTGAAAGAATTGTCCGAAGCCGCTGTAGCACGTGTCATTGCCGCAAGCCGCGGCAACATGTCCGAAGCCGCGCGGCGTCTCGGCATTAGTAGAAACACCCTATATCGTAGAGTGAAATAGGGCCAATACAACCGCCAGCTGCAAAAAATGCAGGTTGGCTTATGAGATTCATCATACCTACCGTGGATAAATATATTTTATGAGTACAGATACAAAACCCGAACACGATGAAATCGCTATTTATGTTCAAAAAGCGCGTAGCGCCCAAAAAGAAATTGCGGACTACACGCAAGATCAAGTTGATGAGCTGGTAACCGCAGTATGCTGGGCTATTGTCCGGCAGGATCGCGCGGAAGAATTAGCGAAACTGGCTGTTGATGAAGGCGGTTTCGGCAATTATGACGATAAAGTCAGCAAGATCCGTAACCGGTGCATGGGCACCCTGCGCGATATGCAGGCAGTGAAAACGGTCGGAATTGTTGAAGAAATCCCCGAAAAAGGCTTGATAAAAATCGCCAAACCGGTCGGTGTGATTGCTGCGCTTATTCCAACGACAGGCCCTGACGCGACGCCGCCTTTAAAAACGCTGCTGGCTTTAAAAGGCCGCAATGCCATCATCGTAGCCGCTCATCCCCGGACGCAACTTACCACCGAACTGACTGTAAAGTACATGCGCGAAGCCTGCGAACAGGTCGGAGCGCCGGCGGATTTGGTCCAGGTTATTGAAAAACCCTCGCTTCCGAAAACCCAAAAATTGATGCAGCAAGCGGACTTGATTGTAGCAACCGGCGGCGCCGCAATGGTGAAAGCGGCTTACAGTTCCGGAACGCCCGCTTACGGCGTTGGCGTTGGTAATTCAGTTCATGTGGTCGATGAAACGGCCGATCTGGAGGACGCCGCCAATACCATTGTGATTGCCAAGAAATTCGATTATGCGACCAGTTGTCTGGCCGATAATTCGGTGATAGCGCATGAATCGATTTATGACGACTTAAGCGGACGCCTGCAAAAACTGGGCGCTTATCTTTGTAATGCGGATGAAAAAGACCAATTACAACGGCTGATGTGGCCGACGCCTGAAAACCATATTCCGGATATTAGTGTCATCGCAAAATCGCCGGCCTTTATCGCAAAGTTGGCCGGCTTCAATGTGCCGGAAGATTGCAGTTGTTTGGTCGTAGAGGAAAACGACGTGGGCCCTCAGCATCCTTTTTCAGGGGAAAAACTGTCGCCGGTGCTGGCGCTATATAAATACGCCGGCGACATTAACAATGCGATAAGCCAAGTTAACGCTATTACGGAGTATCAGGGCCAAGGCCACACCTGCGGCATCCACACGGTCAACGACGACCATGCGCTGGCATTGGCCATGCAAACCAAGACCGGCAGGGTGATGGTCAACCAAAGTTTGAATGAAGGCGCGGGCAGCCCGCGGAACGGCCTGCCTTATACGCTCAGCCTAAGTTGCGGCACCTGGGGCGGGAATATAACGACGGAAAACGTCAATGCCCGGCACATGATTAATCTCACCTGGGTTTCCAGGCCGATTCAGCCGAGACCGATTGATGAAAACAGTCTTTTTGAAAGGCATTGGCAAAAGCACAGTCGTTAAGTTGTTAAAAACTTAAGGAACACGCACAAAATAACTTGAGCATGTGCCCATAGCCGGAGTGCAGGCTTCGCCTGCAAGCGCAAGCAGAGCTTGCACTCCCGCTGAAAGTTTACGGCGCGAATTGTTCAAATTATTTCATGCTCATTCCTAAGTGACTTGGAATAGAAATATCTAAATAGAGGTCTTGAGCAAATGCCGGTTTATCTAATCAGATGCGATAGATGTGATCATCAATTTAAAAGCCTGGTTTTGGCTAATACTCAAGAACCTAAAGAATGGGTGTGTTCCCAATGCGGCAGTCATGACGCCAAACCGGCTCAAGTCTATGACGATCCGCATCCGCTGGAAAAAGACCATGGCGCAGGCTGCCCGTGTTGCAGCGGGATAAGTGGAAGCATACGTGATATACGGTGAAATAATCACTTTGGCTAGGTTAGTTTAAAACACAAGTTAATTAATTATAAGGAGGTGTTATTGATTACTTTGATTTATGGATTGATTAAACCAACTGGTCATTCTTAAAAACCGAAAACAAAAAACTATAAATTAGGAGGTACAACATGAGTAATGTACTGATACCAACCAGTATGGTAGGCAATTATCCCAATCCAAGATGGTGGGATGCAAAATTTGCAAGACATTTCAAGGGTGACCGGCAGCCGCCGGATTCCATGTGGCGGGAGGCATTGGAAGACGCTATGTCGGCCATCGTGACCGACCAAGTCAATGCCGGCCTGGACATTATCGCGGATGGCCGGTTACACGGCGATAACTATGCCGACGCCGCACTTTATTATTATTTTGATCGATTAGGTTATGACCTAAGCGGCAGCCATCTCGGTTTTCCGATCTATAGCCGATTGCATTCCGCCACGGTTACGCAGGAAATCAAACGCCGCGGACAAATCATGGTCGAACAAGCCCGTGCCCTTAAACGTGCGACCGATAAACCGGTCAAAGTTCAGTACACCGGTATTCAGGTGTTAGCCCAATGCACCAATGACCTGCATTATGCTAACAGCCGCGATCGCGCGATGGCCATTGCCGCCGCTATTAACGAAGATATTTTGGCAGTTGACGAATTGGGGGTCGAGTATATCCAATTCGACGAATTTACCTGGCCTTATTTTTATGAAGATTGGGCGATCGAAGCGTTCAACCGCGCCGTTGAAGGCGTTAAAAACGCCAAGATTGTCTGCCATATCTGTTGGGGTAATTGGGGCGGTACGCCGGCTTATTATCCCGATGATACCGCAAGTAGCGGTGAGGTTTTCGATCTGACAAAACGCGCCAAAGACGCTAAAAGCCCGAATCCGACAGCATCAGTGGTGCCTAAATCGTATGAGGCAAAAATCGATGTTTTTAACATTGAAGGCATCGGCCGCATGTCGTTTGACGAATCGGGGCTTGAACTGCTCAAGACTCATCCAATACCAAAAAATATGATGTTCTGGGCGGGCGTGATCGATGTCAAAAGCACAGTCACCGAAACCGCAGAGCAAGTTGCGGACAAAATCCGCAGTTTATTAACCGTGGTTCCCGCCGATCAGCTCGGTGTCACTACGGACTGCGGATTGATACTGTTACAGCGTTATATCGCCCAGGATAAGCTTCACGCCATGGTTGAAGGCGCAAAAATCGTCCGTAAAGAATTAGGTCAATAAAGCTGAGTTGAGCAGCTTGTCTGCTCAAACGAAACTTATGCCCTATGGGTATAAATAAACTATTAAGGTGTGTTATGTCAGGAAAATTACAAAATAAAACAGCTATTATCACTGGGGCAGCAAGAGGGATAGGTTTTGAGACTGCGCGATTATTCGGAAAAGAAGGCGCAAAAGTCACCATTATGGATATTGACGAACAAAGCGCGATTGAAGCCGCAAAAAAACTATCGGATGAAGGCATTGAAGCCTATGCCTTTCAATTGGATGTGACGAACGCGGAAAGTGTAGAAAAAACCTTCCAAAAAGCGATAGCGAATTATTCAGGCGTGTTGAACATTTTGGTCAATAACGCAGGCATAGCGGATTTCGGTAATGTAGAAAACACGTCTCTGGATGTTTGGAACCGCATTATGGCGGTCAATTTAAACGGTACGTTTTTTTGTTCCAAGGCTGCGCTACCCAGCATGAAAGAGCATGGCGGTTCGATTGTCAATTTCGGTTCGGTTGCCGGAGTCGTCGGCATTCCGGGGATGGCCGCCTATTGTGCAGCGAAAGCCGCGATTGTCGGCCTGACTAAACAAATGGCCGCGGATTATTCCGGGCAAGGCATCAGAACCAACTGTGTCTGTCCCGGCACTATAGCCAGTACTGCGCTCGGGCAACAACTGCTCGGTAGCGATACGTCTGAAGAAACCCAGAAAAAACGCTTAGCGAAATATCCTCTGGGGCGTTTCGGTGAGCCGGTCGAGATTGCACAAGCCGTATTGTTTTTAGCTTCCGACCAAGCCAGTTTTGTCAGCGGCGCGGCTTTCAACGTCGACGGCGGCATGACGGCGATTTAAATAGCAATAACACTGAATGGCTACTGCAATGGATATTTGGGGAGACTACTTTACTATCGCAAAATGGCAAGACTTTGTGGCCGGGGCGCTGGAATCCGGCAGTAGCTCCCCTGTTTTCAACATAAACCCAAACGACGACCGCGAATTCAACGCTATTTATCTGGGCGGCGGCGCTGCCGGGCGCTTCGGAGCAGCCTATTTGCGGGCTATGGGCGGGCGTGTGCTGATTATCGATCGCTGGCCATTCCTGGGCGGCTCCTGTCCCCATCAAGCCTGTGTGCCTCATCATCTGTTTTCAGACTGTGCGGCGCAATTGATGCTGGAGCGCACCTTTTCCGGGAAGCTCTGGTTTCAAGATCTTAACGGCAAAGTAGTTTCTATCAAGCCCATCGTTGAGCTGTTTCGCAGCGGCAGGACAGGCCCCCATGCAATGATGAACTATCAAAGCAAAGAACAGCTCGGCCTGGAATTTGTATTGAATGCAGAAGCCAAGATCATCAATGCCCACACGATACAAGTCAATGACAGTCAGTTTCATGCCAAAAACCTGGTGCTGGCGCTGGGCGCGAAACCGGTAGTGCCGGATGTTCCGGGCATTCAGTTAAAAGGCGTATTTAATTCCCAGAGCCTGGTTGAAAAACTGGACTATGAGCCGGGCAACACCGCTGTAGTGATCGGCGGCGGCAAAACGGCCATCGAATACGGCTGCTTTTTTAATGCCACGGGCCGGCGCACGATTGTTGTTGCCAGGCATCAAGCGATGCCGATGCTTAAAGACGCCGAGTCCCGCGCTTACGCGATCAAGATGATGGAAGAGCAAGGCATGGAGTTTCTGGAAAATGCGGAATTATCGGCTATCCAGGGAGACGCGCAAGGCAAGGTGAAGACCGTCTCTATAAAAACTTCCGATGGCATCATCAATATCGATACCGATTTTATTTTTATCGCGATTGGCGAGCAGGCCAATTCGGAACAGGTTGCCCAAACATTGGCTCTGGAATTGGACGATAAAAACGCCATCAAAGTTAATCGGCGCATGCAAACTTCAGTACCTAATGTCTATGCAGTCGGCGACGTGACCGGGCCGCCGATGGAAATGTTTAAAGCCCGGAAGGAAGGCGTGTGCGCCGCTAAAAATATCATGGGGCAAGTGAGCGAGTATAAAGCGGCCGATTACCCCGATTTTATGCATACTCATTACGAGGTCAGCTGGCTGGGGCTAAGCGAAGCAGAAGCGCGTCAACGCTATACCAATGTGAAAATCATGAAATTACCGCCCGATAGCCCAAACGGTCTCGATGTCGGCTTGCCGGCAGGCGACCGGATGATGCTGTATTTGATGGCGAAGCCGCGGATGTCGGGCTTTCAAAAGCTGATTATCGACGGCGACACACGAAAAATAGTCGGTGCTGTCCATATCGGCTATGGCGCTAAAGACGGTTTTCAATACCTCAACTACCTGGTTAAAAACGGGCTAACGATAGACGACTTAGCCGATATGGACGAATTGTTTATTAGTCCCAGTTATTTCATTCAATTGTGCCGTTTACGCGCCGGCGATATTCATTTCAACGATATGTAGAGCCCCAATGATGAATAACCGATTTCAAGGAAAACAGGCCGTTATAACCGGCGGCGCTACCGGCATTGGCTATGGCATCGCCAAGCGTCTCGGCATGGAAGGAGCTTCGCTTGCGATATTGGACATTAACAAGGCCGCATTATCCGATGCAAGCCAAGCGCTCCGTGCCGATGGCATAGATGTTAAAGCTTATCAAGTTGACATCTCCGACCCTCGCGAAGTTGCCGAAACTTTCTCCAAACTGATTGCAGACTGTTCCGGAACGCTCGACATCTTGATTAACAATGCCGGTATTGCCGATTTCGGTACCGTCGAAACTACCGAATTCGATGCTTGGAATAAGCTGATGGCGGTCAATTTGAACGGAACCTATCTGTGTTCGAAATTCGCATTGCCGGCGATGAAACAACCCGGCGGCACCATCGTTAACTTCGGCTCGATAGCCGGCATGGTCGGCATTCCGAATATGGCCGCTTATTGCACGTCCAAAGCCGCGGTCATCGGTCTGACCAAACAAATGGCGGTTGACTATTCAAAGCTGGGCATACGTGTCAACTGCATTTGCCCAGGCATGATTGCCGATACCGACATGGGACGGCAAATTCTCGGAACTGACGAGTCTGAACAGTTGAGGAAATTACGGCTCAGCAAATATCCGATCGGGCGCTTCGGTAAATCCGAGGAAATCGTCGCGGCGGTGTTGTTTTTGGCTTCCGACGAAGCCAGTTTTGTCTGCGGCTCGGCATTTACCGTCGACGGCGCGATGACAGCTATTTAAGGTTAAAAATATATGTATACACAAAACGATAAACGATGTTCATTAACTGAACTCGTTGCACACATACAAAAAGGCGATTGTTTGGCGATTGGCGGTGGCTTATCCTGGCGTGAACCGATGGCGGCTTTGCGAGAACTGATCCGGCAAAATATTAAAGACCTTAAACTGGTCGGTTCGGCACACGGCATCGATGTCGATCTGTTGTGCGGTGCCGGAAGCGTTGCCGTCAGTGCCGAATCCTATGTCGGCTTTGAGCAGGATTTCGGCATGGCGCTCAACTACCGTCGCGCCTGTGAGTCGGGTGCCGTGAAAGTGGAAGATAACTGCTGTTACTCCTTAGTTCAGCAACTTCGGGCCGCTATCCAAGGCTTGCCTTTTATGCCGATCCGCTCGGTACAAGGGACGGATTTTCTTAAGCTGCACCCTGAATTTAAAACGATGATCTGTCCTTTTACCGGCGAACAACTGGTTTTAGTGCCTGCGCTCAAACCCGACGTCGCGCTTATTCATGCCCACTATGCCGATGAGCACGGCAATTTGCATATTGAAGGGCCGCCGGTGGCCGACGTTCTTTTTGCCAAGGCATCCAAAAAAATCATCGCTACGGTTGAAGAAGTAATCCCTCATGATGAATTGGCAAAAAAAGGCGTAACGATTCCGTATTTTTATGTCACCGCCATTTGCGAGGTTCCCTACGGCGCTCACCCGACTTCCTGCTACCCGAATTATGCCTATGATCGGGAACATACCGCCTCTTATTACCAAGCCGCCAAACACGGCGCGGACAGTTTTAATCAAAACTACCTGACGCCTTTTGTTCACGACTGCAAAGATCATGACGCTTATCTTTTAGCCGTCGGCGGCAAAGCCAGACTGGCCTGTTTGGAGCAGTGGGATCAAAGCATGGAAAAATGGATGCAACTTTATGAGTAAACTAAATAAGATTCAAACTTGTACACTCGGCGAACTGATGATTTACCAGATCGCACTGTCGATAGAAGATGGGATTTTAGCGTTTCACGGTTTCGGGTCGCCGCTGGTGCAGTTAGCTTTGCACTTGGCGAAACGCACTCATGCGCCCAATTTGGTGTTGGTCGCAGGCGCGACCTATGGCATCAATCCGACCCCGGCATTTTTAACGCCCACCACTAACGATTTCGCGATGAACCGCGATGCCGAGTGTCATTTAACGATTGAAGAACTCTTTGACCTTGCCGCGAGCGGACGATTAGGCAGGATGTTCTTGTCGGGTTTACAAATTGATCAGTGGGGCAATATGAATGTGACCCGCTTGGGAAATGACAACAAGATTTCGTTAAAACTGCCCGGCGGAGGAGGCGGCTGTAATTTATCCGCTGATGCCGATCATGTAACTATCTGGACAGCGGCGCATCGCACCCATAGCGATAAAAACGGCCGCCGCCGTTATCGCTTGGTTAACCGTTGCGATTTTATCACCAGTGTAGGACATCGCACGTCAGAAGGCTTGCCGCGAACCGGCATGTCTTATCGCGGAAACGGGCCGGACTGCATAGTGACCGACTTAGGGGTATTCGGTTTTAATCAGGAAGGCCATGTGCAATTACGCGCGCTTTATCCGGATACCAGTATCGAAATGATTGCTGAGAGCACGGAATTCGATTTACCGGTTGCCGCTAACCTGTCGACAGCCGCTTTGCCCGACCCCGACATGATCGAATTCATCCGCCGCCTGGATCCTTTAAAAATTCATCAACGGGAACTCAGTCCCGCCGATCGCGGGCGCTTTTTTCAATTGAACGAGGCATAACCGATGAATGGCCAAATTCTACAGGTCGGAGCTTTAAAACAGCAGGACAACTTCGTGCCTTTGCCGTACCGTTGCGTGAGCTTCCAACCTTATGAAGGCGAAATGGATGCCGCCGTGATAACGCAGTATCTGCTGGGCCGGGAAGTCTACCGGCGCACCGACATTATCATTTTGCATAATTCCCGTCAGGAATATGCCGTTGCCGCCGTGCAACGCACAAGCTCCGAAACCTTATTTTGCCCTTTAGAAAAGGTAGAAGTGCTGGCGTTGCCGGATGACTGTGTTTTTCTTGAAGATCCCGATACCGATCCGGCCAATCGCTCGGCACTGGCAAAATTAGCGGTTGAACGAGGCGTGACCTCCGAACAGACCGCGATTGTGCAGGGTAGCTTTGACCACATCAATATTATCCATCGGCCTAAGCCCTTTGTTTTGCGTGTTGTTGAGGTCGTGCCGCCGTCTCCGCCCAAACTGTTCCATTTGGTCGAACACGTACTCAGTTACGCTGATTTACCACCGGTGATTGTGGAATCGGTCACTATTGATTTGCGCGATCTTGCTCAGGAGGCAACGCCGGAAGCTTTTCTGGTGCCATGCCGGTCAGGAGGGCTGGATAAGCTGTCAGCGCCGGTTTATTTCCTGGATGAACGGCCGAAACAACGCGAGAACTGGACCCTGATCGGTTGTGAACGCAGCCTTCAATTTCACCGGCATTACTATGGCGACATTCCGCCGCGCATAGAAATGTGTCCCCGCCAACTCGTTAAAGATGACGGAAAGACAACCCTTTTAAAGTGCTGTCTTCTTGAATTCGATATAGAGCAAAACGGTCATTTAATGACGGTGCCTTGGGGTTCCGACTTGGCACTGATAGAAAAGGCATTACAGCAATTATTAAGAGATAAAGTTTATGAGTGAATTGGCATGGGAAAATATTATCACCGGCATTCGCAATTCCAGGGAAGTCAAACCGCGTAAAACCGGAACCACGATGGTTATGGATGTCGGCAAAGGCATCAGTGAAACGCAGAGTATTTTGCAAACGACCTCAAACTATATCGATTTGTGGAAATTTGGCTTCGGCACCTCGGTTTTTCTGGAAAAAAGCTTATTACAGGAAAAACTGAAATTACTGGAAAGCTACGATGTGCTGACTTTTCCGGGAGGAACCTTATTAGAAGTGGCTTTATTGCAGCATCATTGCCGCGTTTTTATGACCCATGCCAAATCCTTAGGCTTCACTGCAGTGGAAATTTCCGACGGCACCATACCGCTGCCCGCATTCAGGCGAAAAAAAGTCATTGAGTGCGCTTTGAATGCCGGGCTGATTCCGATTACCGAAGTGGGCAAAAAAGACCCGAAACGGCAGCCTACCACCGAACAAATTGCCGAAGAAGCCTTGCAGGATCTGGAGTGGGGCGCGGCATGGGTCATCGTTGAAGGCCGGGAAAGCGGGCAGGGTGTCGGTATTTTCGACGAAGCCGGAAAAGTCGAAGAATCTTATATTGACCGTATTATTGACATTATGGGCCCTCAAATTAATGCATTGATTTGGGAAGCGCCGCTAAAAAATCAACAAGCTTACCTGATAGAAAAGTTCGGAGGAAACACCGGGTTAGGCAATATTTGTCCGGATCAGGTGTTGGCCGTAGAAGCTTTGCGCAATGGCTTGCGTTTTGATACCTTGGATCGAGTCAGTTCGCAATTGGTGCGCAGAGGGGATTGGGACCCCAACCAGGCTGAGCGCGATGATGAGCTTGCCGGTAACGCGGCAGTCCCGTTAGCAAGGAAAATCTAATGTCGGACGCCGCTTCAATTCAGCAACAAGTGCTGGAAATAGGCACTCGATTAACATCGGCTCCTTCGGATTGTTTGATCGAATCCGCTTTTGCCTGGGAGCTGAGTCATCAACAACACTTGTTTGAAGCTATTGGCTTAGTGGATCTGGCTCACACCATCAGTACGATGAAACTGGGAACCATTCCCCGGCAACAAGGCGTTGAATTACTGCGCTTCTTACTGGCTCTGCATGATAAACCCGATTCTTTCAAAGCAATACCGGCAGGCGGCGATATCTATACCAATCGTGAAGCCTGGCTGGCCGAAAGAACCGCTGCCGTAAAATGGCTAGGGGCCGGACGCGCCCGGCGTGAAGCGATTACCTCGGCCTTCGTTTTAGATGTCAGGCAAAGACTGTTGACACTGTCGGAAACGCTGATAATGCTGGCTGAAACGTTCATTAACCGGGCGGAGCAGGATAAGAATACGCTGATGCCGGATTATACCTATCTGCAAGCCGCGCAGCCGACGACATTCGGGCACTACTTATTGGGCTTTACCTATCCTTTATTACGGGATTTGGCACGGCTTGATTGCCTGCTGGAAAAAGTCAATCGTAGTCCGATGGGCTGCGGCAGCACAAACGGTTCGCGTTTGCCGCAAGGGCGCGAGCAATTAGCTGAATTATTAGGCTTTGCCGATATTATTCCGCATGCGCGGGATGCGATGTGGCAGGCCGACTTAAGCATAGAAAATAGCGCCCTATTGACGGCTTGTATCGTTAATCTCAGCCGTTTAGCCGAAGACCTGCAAATTTTCAGCACCCAGGAGTTTGCGTTGATCGAATTGGACGATCAGCATGCCCGCGCCAGCAAAATTATGCCGCAGAAAAAAAATCCGTTTGCTTTAACGCACATACGCGCGATCGCCAATAAGATGATCGGCCTGACGGCTTCGGTTTGCGCGTCGGCTAGAACGCCTTCCGGCCAACCGGATAACCGCTTGATGATTTACGGGGAATTGCCGGAAGGTATGCAGTTGGTTGAGCAGGCGGCGGCGCTGATGTCCGAAACGCTGCAACGGCTTAGTTTCAAATCGGATAGAGCGTATGCCCTGATTGGCTCAGGATGGGCTTTAGCGACGGATTTGGCCGAGGCCTTGGTGCAGTATTGCGACCTTGATTTTCGCAGTGCGCATCAGTTAGTAGCGAGTTTAGTCCGGGAATATCCGGCCCATAGTGATTTGAAAATGGATGCCGACTCGGTCATGCGAATGAGCGAAAAGGTGCTGGGTAAATCGATTACCTTGACGGATGCGCAACTTAAGTCGGCATTAACGCCCGAGGAAGCGATTCAGCAGCGAAAAGAAGCCGGAGGCACTGCGAGTGCAAGCCTGGATGCTATGTTGGCCGATTGCCGTCAGCAGCTCAATGTGTTTCGGGAAAAAACCCAGGCCAATAAAACTTTTTTTGAATATAAACGGCAGAGTTTATTGCAGCGCGCAGAGAGTTACATAAGAACATGAGTGATTCAGTCCATATCAGTGACTCCGACATTTACGGCGTATCCTGGACGACACCGGAGCTTCGCGGTCTTTTTTCCGAGCAAATCCGGGTCAAAGGCTGGCTGGAAGTCATGACCGTACTTGCCGGCGTACAGGCCGATTTCGGTTTAATCCCGCAACAGGCCGCCCTCGAAATTGAAACCTTTTATAACGATGTTTCGGTTGATCAGACTTTTTTAAACGAAGTTGGGGAAGATTTTATCAAGACCAACCATTCACTGTTGGGACTGATTAATTCGGTAAAAAAACGTTGCGGCTCGTTAGGCGGAGAATGGTTTTGCTACGGCGCGACCGTACAGGATATTACCGATACTCATCTTATTCGTGTGCTGATGCAAGTCAGGCAATTATTTGCCGAGCAAATTACCGAATTGGAAAAAATACTTAAAACGCTGGCTATTGAGCACCGTTTAACGCCCATGTGCGGCCGCACGCACGGACAGCCCGGATTGCCCATTACCTTTGGATTTAAAGTCGCCGGTTGGCTGGATGAATTCGACCGTCACCGGTTAAGGCTGGATGAATTAAAGAGCCGCTTGGGCGTTGGGCAATTATGCGGAGGAGTCGGTAGCTTATCGTCATTAGGCTCCAACCCTATGAAATTACAGGCGGAATTCATGCAACGGCTGGGGCTGGAAGCGCCGGCGATTTCCTGGACCAGTAGCCGGGACCGCTTGGCCGAATGGTTAAATGTTCTGGCAATGATAACCTCAACCGGTGATCGTATAGGGCAAGAAGTATTCAATTTGCAGCGCCCTGAAATAGCCGAGTTAAGTGAAGGTTTTATTCCCGGAGCCGTCGGCAGTATTACCATGCCGCATAAACGCAACCCGGAAATTTCCGAACATCTCGGCACCTTGTCGCGGGTGGTCAGGCATCACGCCGCGCACATGGCTGAAAACCTCGTCCACAGCCATGAACGCGACGGACGTTCATGGAAAGGCGAATGGGCTATTATTCCCGACGCGACGCTAGCGGCCGGCAAATCCCTGTCGTTGCTCAAGCAGCTGCTCAAGGATTTGCAGGTTAATCCGCAGCGGATGCACGCCAATATCCTGGCGACCCAAGGCTTTGTCCATGCCGAGGCGGTGATGCTGGTTCTCGCGAAGACGCTGGGCAAGCAAAGCGCACATCAGCTTGTCTACGATCTGACCATGCAAGCCCAGGACGAAGGACTGCATCTTAAGCAGGCGCTTATCAATAACCCGCAAATCGGCGCTATCCTGACTCATGACGAGGTAGAGGCGCTGTTCAATCCCGAACAAAGCACTGGCGTTTGCGCGGCCATGGTTGAGCAAGTCATTGCACGAATATCTTTACCTTGAAGAGCTGATTGTCATGAATACCCACCAACATCTTGACCGAAGCGTCGTTATCGAACGTGTTGCCGCTCAAATACCCCGGCACACTCTCGCTCATTATCCAACCCCGCTGATGCGGGCGAATCGATTGACGGAATCGCTTGGAAATACTGAACTCTGGTTTAAGCGTGACGACCTGATCAGCTTCGGTTTGGGCGGCAATAAAATACGCGGTTTGGAAGTGATGCTGGCCGAGGCCTTGGCGCTGAACGCCGATTGTCTGGTAACCGGCGCGGGCGTGCAGTCCAATCATGTACGGGCGACAGCGGCAACCGCGGCTCATGCAGGACTGCGTTGTACGGCGGTTTATTGGGGGAAGCCGCCTGCGGCGATGGACGGAAATTATCGCCTCACCAGCATGTTGAATGCCCAATTCCATTTTACCGGTGACGATGACAGGGCGTCGGTCGATACCCATATTCACAGGGTTGCGGCTAAATTGCGTGAACAGGGTCATAGGCCTTATGAAATCCCACGCGGAGGAGCCTGCGCCATGGGCGTTTTGGGACATGTGCTGGCTGTCTTCGAGCTTTATCAACAATGTCTGAGTCAAGGTGTAGAACCCGATGCGATCATACTGGCAGTGGGGTCCGGCGGAACCTATGCGGGCTGGCTGCTGGGCATCAGGCTGTTGAATCTGCCCTGGAAAATGCTCTGTTACACCGTCAGCCGAGAGCCGGAACAGGTCAGCTTGCAAGTTGCCGATTTGGCTACACAAGCCGCAGCCTTGTTGAAACTGGATTGGACGTTTTGCGCCGAAGATGCGCCTGTCTTTGGCGGGTTTATTGGACAAGGTTACGGTATCCCGAGCCTGGAAGCCGCCGAAGCGATCAAACAAATCGGTCGCAGCGAAGGTATTTTGCTCGATCCTGTCTATACCGGTAAAGCCATGGCCGGATTCCTGTACGGGCTGCAAAACAAACAGTTTGAACAACACAAAAAAATAATTTTTGTGCATACCGGCGGCGAACCGGCATTTTTTGCCGGGAATGGTGATTGGTTGAATTCCAGTCCAACTGAAACTGTGAAATTAAGCTAAAAACATTTTTCACCACGAAGACACGAAGAGCACGAAGTTTTATGTTTTCTTCGTGTCCTCGGCAATTGCTCCTGCATTGCTCTACCTCCTGTATCCGTACAGTCGTTCGTGTCTTCGTGGTGAATTCTTTAATTTTTTCAGCTTCAACAGTAATTGAACAACAGGGGAATATATGAGAATCATCGTCATAGGCGGTGTCGCAGCAGGCACAAAATCAGCCGCAAAAGCGCATCGGGTCGATCCGAATAATGAAATCATCCTTTACCAGGATGAATCCGAAGTGTCCTACTCCGCTTGCGGACTGCCTTATGTCATCAGCGGTGTCATTGCCGATGAACGGAAAGTCATCATCAGGCAGCCTGAAGATTTTGCCAAGGACGGTATCCAGGTTTTTATACGGCACCGCGTGCTTGGCATCGATACCGGCAAACAACAGCTCAGCGTAAGGAATCTGCAAGATAATACGGATTTTATCGTCAGCTATGATCGACTGATTATTGCGACCGGCGCTCGTCCGATAGTACCGAGTATTGAAGGCATAACGCTGGAAGGTGTGTTGACCTTGCGCAATATTACTGACTTGGCTCGATTCAAAGCATTGTTACCGACAGTGCTGCCGGAAAAGGCAGTCATCATAGGGGCCGGTTATATTGGCTTGGAACTGGCCGAGACTTTTCATGAGCTCAATATAAAAACCACCATCATCGAAAAAGCGCCCCGTATTTTGCCGAAATTCGATCCGGAAATGGCTCAACTCGTACATGAGCATTTGCTGGAAAACCAGGTTGAAATAATACTGGGCGACGGTCTAGCCAAACTTGACGGCAACAATGGCCGGATAACTTTCGTGGAGACGGAATGCGGGAAAACAGTGCCTGCCGACCTCGTTGTCATCGCCATTGGCGTGAAACCTAATGTGGAACTGGCTAAAGAGGCCAACATTGACCTCGGAAACACCGGAGCCATTGCGGTTGATTCAAAAATGGCAACCAACATACCGGGCGTTTATGCCGCCGGCGATTGTTGCGAAACAATCAACCGAATCACAGGCGCAACAGCATGGATGCCTTTGGGCGACATCGCCAATTTGCAAGGCCGTGTTGCAGGGGAAAACGTGGCTGGTGGAAATGCTCATTTCCCCGGCGTTTTTGGAACCGCAATATTCAAGACCTTTAAATTGACAGTCGCAATGACCGGCTTATCCGAGCAATCCGCACTGGAATCGGGGTTTGATCCCATTTCGATTGTAACGGAAGGCAGTGACCGGGCTAGGTACTATCCTGGCAGACAAGGCTTTTCGTTAAAATTGATAGCCGACCGGAAAAATGGCAGGCTGTTGGGCGCTCAGGCGATTGGTCTTGAGGGTGTTGATAAAATGATCGATATTGCCGCTACCGCATTACTGGGTAATCTGACTTGCTCTGATCTTGAAAACGCCGATCTTGCTTACTCGCCACCTTTCAGTCCGGTGCTATCGCCGATCATCGTGGCAGCCGGCGCTTTAAACAGTAAATTGAGCAAATTACGTTTGAATGGCTAGATTCTTTCCTCTTTACTCAAAAGAATAGCCTGCGTTTTTACATAACTCGGGCATTCATAAGTGGTGGAACTGATCCAAGCTCTGGCCGATAGTCTATTAGAGTTGGTTATAAGTTCGTTTTGCGGTTTTGTGTAACAGGGCTTTTAGTTTGGCTCAACCCTATTCAATCGGATCCAGGTCAGAACTATATGGCCGCAGGGCTTTCATCGTCGCGCCTATGGGCCCCACAGATGACCATATCGCCCGGTCTTAACGTGGCAGTCTCAACTGCGAGCGTAAATAGTCTTGGAAGCGTCTCCATTCATGGCCAGATTCAAGTACCAAGGAGCAGTGAGTTGATCCATCCGCAAACCAGCATGAGAGAGTCGACGTCTGCCAATGCTCCGCAGAAAGCATATCCACTGCTTGATAAGATTCTCATTCATGCGATGCCAGCCAAGCAATTAAATGATTTCTGCATATCATCGATGATTGCCTCATTTTAAATAATGGTCTCATTAACTTCGCTCAGAATACTAACTATATCTCCAGGTATCGGATGGTATATAGTTTCTTCTTATCTTAACGTGCGCCTGTTATTCGGCACTAATCAGTCAATCAAGAGACGCCGGCCTGGGTCGAACTGAGACAGTCAATGTCTGATACAGTTTAGTGTAGCCACATTATCACGCTTCGGTAATCTGCACCGGGCAGCCGTAGCCCTTGTAGAACAAAGCCAATAGGCTTGAGCTATAGTAATAATGATCAATCTGAACCTGACAGCAATTCCCGGACAAATTGATTGTATGCAGCAAGGTAGGGCTCACGACCAAAACTTGATCGTATAGTCCCCTGATTTTCTTTTAACCACTGTCGGTAGTCTTGTTGGTTTTTAAGAAGATCTTCCAACCCTTGCGTAATACTTTCTACCGAACCGGGATCAACTCCAACCTTGGCCGGCATCCAATCTACAAAGCCATCTATACCTGTCCCCCTGGAATAAAGAATGGGAATCGCGCAGAGCAATGCTTCCACGTAAACCATGCCAAAAGTTTCGTTGTGGCTTGGTAGTGTCAAGCCGGCGTAACGAGGCAGCCTCTGTAACAGCTCGGAATTGCCAAGCGGACCGATGAGTCTGACATGGCCCTGTAAGCCCAAGCTGGCAATTAGCGCGGTTACTTCCGCAATGACCTGTACGCTGCCACGTCCGATAATATCCAGCTTGGCATTCGGAAAGCGCTTTAAAGCATGACTGAAAGCGGGTAGTAAACGATTCAATCCTTTCTTCCGAAAGATGTTGATATTCAGCACAGCCACGAGATGATCATAATCGAATTTGTCTGAATACCCCGTTTCGTTTTCGCTCACAAAATTTGGCAAGAATGCCTGCTTGTCAACCGGAATATCAAAATACCGGCTGAGGATAGGCTGGAACCAAGCCGATACATATAAGACGCGCACGGCATCCTCAATCACTTGCTGGATCAATCTCTTGTAGTGCGGCTTGAAACGCAAAATTTTTGATTCGGCCTCACCGCGCACTGACACGATCAGGGGAATATTTAACCAGCGCGCTAGCCACCGGCCCGTCAAGCCTTCAAAAGTAAGTTTGTGTGCATGAATCAAATCAACCTTGATTCGTTGTTGCGTCAGCACTCTGCGGACACGAAAAGCCACAATCAGCATGGACAGCGCCAATAACACGCCATAGGGCAATCCCCAATAACGCATGGAAAGAACCCGATGATCACCTTGGCCATCGCCTTTAATAATGTTGCATCTGAGCGGATTGGCAACGCGATTTAGCGAGACGACGAAATAATCCAGTTCGTGGTTAGCGGTTACAAAAGTTCGTATTGCTTGTGTCGTTTCCGCACAGTTCGCATCCGGGTAATCGGCAGAGATATGGAGTATTCTTGGCTTTCCCGTTTCAGGGTTAGCGCAGCTCATGCCGACTCTCTCCAAGCAGCCAAGAGAAACGTCAGGTTGCCGATCAGATATCGCCGCCACATCCGCCTCGGCTCAATTGCCAAACGATAAACCCATTCACAGCGCAAACGGCGAACCCACCTTGGCGCCCGATTGACTCTTCCCGCCAGAAAGTCGAATAGCCCCCCGACACCAATACACAATTTTGCCCCCGTACTCGCTCCGTATTGATGTATCCAGAACTCTTGCAAGGGATTTCCCATTCCAACCAGTAGAACGTCAGGACGCGTTTCACGGATACGCTCGCAAATTGAATGATGTTGTGCCGAACTGAAGTAGCCATGATTGAAGCCGAGCCATTCATGCTGCGGAAACCGTTGCCGGCATTGTTCAAAGCAGGCTTTGGCAACATCAGAAGGCGCCCCAAGCAGGAATACCCTTAGCTTGACGCGCGACTCGGCGAGATAGCGAGGTATAAAATCTGTACCGTTCAAATTTTCGCTAAACTTCCGGCGATATTTCAACTGGCTTGCGATGCTGATACCTATGCCATCGTTCAAGACCAAAACATTACGTAACAGCACATGGTAGTTATCATTGGCTCGGGCGAGGTTTATGGTGTTGGCATTAGCAATCGCAACTTGCAAAAACCGCCCTTGTTTTACAGTCTCGTCAAAAAACTTGATGACCTGAGCGCCGGAACGCGTGTCGAATTTGACTCCCTGCAGCAGCCGATAATCGTTTCCCAGAGGTTCGCAATAAGGCTCTAGAAATTTTTCCGGCGTTCCGGACCATCCATAGCGGTTAACCGTCGCTATTGCTTGCTCTCGTAAATCCAGAAAATTAGCGTGACAGGATTCTGAGTAGCTGTATTGCTGATTCAGTACCGTGGCGTAGATCGCACGGGGCTTAGTCCGGGTTTGCGCGGAATGCTCGCCCAGTCCCGGCACTGCGCAGGCGGGGTCTTGGTGAGCGCTGGCTAAGGGCGCCTCCTTTAGTAATATATTCGCGTGCTGGCGCTCTGCCAATGAGGTCATTCGGCCTTGCTCCTTAAAAGTGCTTGGTAATTTTTTTGCGATACCGGCAGTGCATCGGCTTCGGCCAGAACTCTTTCCTTGCGTTCCAGCGTATGTTCAAGGCGTTGGTTTTCGGCTTTTAGGATAGGTAAGGCCTGCGCCTCTTCACGGCTTAAGCTTGCGCCGCCAGACCGGCAAAAATCCGCCTGCCGCTGCGCCAATTGATGATAGAACAGGCTGTGTTTCCGGCACCGGGCTTGCGATACTTCGCCCAACAATCCATGACTGTCATGAAGCGCATCCGAGCGCTGATCATGCCCTCGATCCGGGGGGCATTTCGCTGTTCGCGGCGTTCGGTTTTCGTTTACGGGTAAAAGCTTTTCCATCCAATTCTTTACGCTAAATATGATGATGTTCAATTTGTCCGTGATGGCCTGAACCTGTCTGGCTGCCATGATAAGAGGCTTTTACCGGCACTTGCTATTTGAAGTCGTCTTTATCTGTTGGTTTTTATGTTCATCCCAACTCTTATTTATGCTGAAAATTTGAGGCGACAGCTATCCTGACACATACAGCATTACCATCAATAGGTAGTATTGCTTAGGTATTTGCACCATCTTTAATGTTGAGTATAAATAAGGAACAATAGTCCCTAAACAAGTACATGACAGGGTAATCAAGCTGCTAACTAGAGTGTTGCGTGGTAACGCTGAGGCTGAATCCTTATCGACTTTGAATGACCGTCATCTCAGTCAACAAAAATTCAAGAACAAGAACAATTAGCTAAAAGACAATGTGGAGGAATGCGCACCGGAGAATGTAACAACATCGTAAAGTGGCTAACTGAAAAGGTTTTAAAGCAATCTTAAGATGATTAAAAATTGTTGAAAAATAGGGTCATGCCAAACGCAAAACCTTACCGGCACGCAACGTGTCGAATGAAATACTCAGTTTGAACGCATAGCAGAATGATAACCCTGATTAAAAAGCGGAAGGTCATACTGTGGTAAGTATTAATAGCAAGAAAAAAGAGCTTATTGGCAATCTATTTCGGGATAAGAAAATGTATATAAAAAACTATGATGCGAATCGGGATGAATCAGCAGAGGAGCAGTGCCATGTCTTCGCCAGTTAGAGTGTTGTTGCTTGTCGAAAATAATTCATATCCTTTTGATTTCCGGGTACGCAGGGAGGCGCTGGCATTGCTTGAGGCCGGGTACCAGGTGTCGGTCATTGCACCCAGAGGCACGGCCCAACCGTGGATAGAAGAAATTGAAGGCATCAGTGTTTATCGCTTTCCCGCACCTCCTGGAGGCGTAGGCGTACTCAGCTATGCTTTTGAGTTTGGCTATGCCACCTCGGCTATGTTGCTGTTAACCGCATGGGTCGCGGTAAGCAAAGGCGTTGACGTCATCCATGCGGCGAATCCCCCTGATACACTTAGTGTCATCGGCGCAATATTCAAGTTGTTTGGAAAGCGCTTTGTGTTTGACCAACACGATCTTGCGCCAGAAACGTATCTTTCTCGCTTTGAGCAACCGCGCGAAAACCTCATTTATAAAATTTTATGCGTTATGGAGCGCTTTTCGTACGCAGCGGCTGACGCAGTTATCGTTACCAATGAATCCTACAAGCAAGTAGCCATCAAACGGGGGAGCAAGGATCCTGACAAGGTGTTTATCGTCCGGAATGGACCGCCTCTTTCCTATCAACCGCTGGAGCCTGTTCCTGATTTGGTTGGGCGCGCAAATTATCTGATTGGATATATTGGCACTATCGGGCCGCAGGACGGAGTGGATTACTGGCTGCGGGCTATACGCGAGATGGTATTTACCTTGGGACGGCGCGATTTTCTGGCCGTCATTATCGGAAGTGGAGATGCCTTGGCTGGCGTGCAAGCCTTAGCCAAGGAGTTGGAAATCGAGGATTACGTGCTGTTTACCGGCCGGCTTTCCGAGCTCGAATCACGCAAGTACCTTTCAGCGGTTGATGTATGCGTGCAACCGGACCCGTTAAGTCCGTTGAATGACAAATCCACAATGAATAAGCTTATGGAATATATGGCCTTAGCAAAACCGACGGTAGCGTTCGACTTGGTCGAAACCCGCTTTTCCGCTCAGGATGCAGCCGTTTACGTAAAGCCAAATGACGAAGCAGAGTTTGCGGAACGAGTTAGCTGGTTATTGGACAATCCGGACGAACGCAAAAAAATGGGCGAGATTGGCCGTCATCGGGTAGCCGGCGCACTGGCATGGGAATACTCAGTGCCCGAACTGCTTCGTGCGTATGAAGACGGTTTAGGATTTCGCTCAATGGTGCTTGCTTGACTGAGACGAGACATGATTGTTTACGTCATTTTTTAATGAGGGTCTTTAATGAGAGTTTTATCGATCGCAATACCGCAGTGTGATCCTTCTGTGACCCTGCAATCCAATAATAATGCTTATGAATGGTTCGTGAGGAAGATTCAGGCAATGGACCAGCAGAAAGAAGCGGACCTTGTTCTTCGAGCGGTAGAAAGAGCTGCGTGGTTCGCAGGAAATTTTCACTCGGGACGATTCAGTGACGGAGCAGTTGAGAACTTGGCATTTAATATTGGGAAAGATCTGGATGCGCATGCTGTCGAATTAAAGGGGGAACCGCTATCGATCGATCGCAAGGATGGCCGCCGCCGGGTTTTGCATGTGGCGCCAATGCTTGCGATGGGTGGACACAGGCAGCTTTTATACCACTGGATATGCAATGACCGGACCTCGTGTCACTCATTAATGCTACTAGACCACGTAGGGGATGTGCCGAAAAGATTTAATGACGCAGTTCGAGACAGTGGCGGCAGCTTGGTAACATTGCCGCCGAAAGCGCATCTTTGCCAAAAAGCGCGTTCACTGAGAGAAATGGCAAGGAATAACGCAGACTTGGTAGTCTGGCACCTGATTGGATCCGATGTGGCTCCTGTCGCCGCATTTGCGACGCATGAAGGGCCGCCGGTAGTATTGATAGACCATGGCGACCACTTATTCTGGCTTGGCAGTTCAGTGGCAGATTTAGTGGTCAACTTGAGAACGGCAGGGGCCGAACTTGCAGCAGAGCGGAGATTTGCTTCTTGCACCACAGTTATGCCTATTCCGCTGCTGGATCCTAAGGCCGGGATATCGCGGATTGAGGCCAGGCGAACTCTGGGAATAGCAGAAGATCAGGTTATGCTGCTAAGTGTCGGTCGGGCGGAAAAGTATCGTCCATACGGTTCCTATGATTTCGTGTCGACCGCTAACAAGATCCTTGATCTTCACCCGAATACCCATCTGTACGTGGTAGGCGAATCGGCAGCTGCGATTGCTCCCTTCCTGCATTGCAAGATACATGATCGTCTGCATTTCATGGGAAGTATCGAGGACCCTTCGATATATCGTACGGCCGCAGATATATATTTGGAGAGCTTTCCGTTTGGATCGCAGACGGCACTGCTGGAAGCAGCGTTGAGTGGTCTTCCGGTAGTACCCGCATACGCGCCGTTGTTTCCCTTGTTGGTAGCCAACGATGATGCGTTGACGGATATTCTCCAGAATCCAAAAAACGAGCAGGAGTTCATAAAACGTGTGGAATTGTTGATTTGTGAGCCCGAGCAAAGGCTGGCGCTCGGGGATGCGCTGCGGAAGCGGCTGTTGGCGGATCATGTAGGTAAAGGCTGGTTGGAGCGTTTGGCCGCCTTATATGAGAAAGCGGAATCCCTAACGCACAATCCCCGGATAATTCCTGCGTCGTCGTGCAAGATGACGAACATGGATATCAATTTGAGCCAATGGCATGTGATGACGGGTAGGCCGCATTCGTCGGTTAGCCCAGATGATGTCATTAGGGCCGGGTTATACCATGCGGCGTTTGTAGCAAAGATAGTGGGTGATTACGCAACAGCACGACGGCATGCTTGGAATGCCGTGCAGCGTGACACCTTTGTATGGGCATCATGGCGTCTTCTCGGGGTCGCAATGGTGGGCAAAATGGGGCTGTTTTTTCGGCAATTGTTTAGTCATGCCTAGGCGGGAGAATTTGCCGTAACAGCGTGCACTCATGGAACATGGGTAGAATATTTTGATTAATCCGGTTTGTTATAGCAGGAGTCTGGCCTTTGGATGGGGCATGATTTTAGACCGGTTCCGCGAGCGGATTATGCCCCCTTGCAATGAGCCGAAAACGCATTATTAATTCCGCTAGAGATTTTGTTTTAGGCAGAAAGAAACTCAAGTACATAGGGAATTTGAAGTTAGTTAATAAATACGGCCCTTGCGATGAGTTGAAATCTATCTGTAACGACCGTTGTTGAGTCTTATCTTCGTGTATTGTCGAAATATGCTCCTGCCGGTTGCTTTTCATATGGCGATTTTCAGTCAATGCTAATTGACGCAATAGTTTTTTAATTAGGTAAGTAAATGAATCCAATAATCTATGCCAAAACCGCGGTCATTACTCGCACTAAAAATCGACCTATATTCCTGAAACGGGCCATTGAAAGTGTTCTCTCGCAGGCGGAGAGAGACTTTGTGCATGTGATTGTGAATGATGGCGGGGATAGGGAGCCGGTGGATTCGTTGCTGGAAGGTTTTAAAGACCGTTATGAAAACCGGCTGTTATTAATTCATAACGAAAAATCGTTGGGAATGGAGGCTGCATCTAATGTTGGAATCAGATCCTCAGATAGCATGTATGTGGTCATTCATGATGATGATGATAGCTGGCATCCGGATTTTCTTGGAAAAATGACAAGCTACCTTGAAAGCAATGATGTAATCAGAAATCTGGGTGGCGTGGTTTGTTATACCACCGAGATCAGCGAACAAATTACTGATGACCAAATCAAGGAAGTGGCTCGCCGGTCAATTGCTTCTTGGATTAAGGATATTAGTCTTTGGCGCATGTGCGCAGATAATTACTTTGCGCCAATTTCATTCCTTTATAAGCGGGAAGTTTATGACAAGATTGGCGGACTGTATCGTGAAGATATTCCAGTACAAGGGGATTGGGAGTTTAACCTGCGTTTTATGCAGCAATATGAAATAGGTTTGCTTAAAGAGCATCTTGCTTTTTACTACATACGCATTAGTAATGACAAGTCTGGAGAGGCTTATAGTAATTCTGTTAACAACATGGAAAAACACAGTTTTTATAAAACTTACTTACGCAATGAATTTCTTCGAAAAGAACTGGCCGAAGGTAAGCTTGGGGTAGGGTATATGATGAACGTTAATCCGATCATCTTGCGAGTTGACCGGGCAGCCCATGGTCTAATCCGGATTTGGGAAAAACTTAAATATCCGTTTGTATTTTTGAAGGCTTTACGGTTGAAGGCTCTGACCTAAATTGTTCGTCCTATTTAATTACAGAAATTAAGTTGCAACACTTAGGCGGCTGTTTTTAGGTCGTAGACAGTAAAACCCTGCTGTTTGCTCAGCAAGATACAAACGTTGGGATTGACAGAACTACTGCCGCTACATTGGCTCGCAGTCGATATGCAGATAACAACGTATAACATTTGATTCTTCGCCCGCTGATCCGGCGGCTTGCAGAATATAAATTTAGCGAATGAAATATAACAAGAAAAATAATTTCGTGAACACGGTACCGTCGTGGCACTCATTCCCTAACTAAAAACTTATCAGAAAGGAGAAAATTGTGAGTGACAAAAATTTTACCTTTGCCGTTGCAGTAAATAACCTAGAGACTCTTCAAAAAAATCTCTATCGGTCACCTGAGTTTTTAAAGGATCACAAACACCAGGTGATAATCAAACAAAATTACTTATCTGCTTCTTTAGCCTATAACAGCGCCATCGATGAAGCGGAAAACGAAATTGTAATATTTATTCATCAAGACGTTTATCTGCCGGAAACCTGGTTTTCAGATATAAACCGATGTCTATCCTATTTAGAGGAAAGGCAAGTTAACTGGGGTGTCCTGGGATGTTTCGGGTCGAGGAGAGATGCTGACGGGGGATTGGGAAGAGTGTACACCACGGGACTGGGTTTGCATGGCACAGAAATAAATGAACCGGAACCGGTCGAAACCTTGGATGAAATTATTCTAATAATTAGAAAGTCATCAGGGCTAAGATTCGACCCGTTTCTCCCGCATTTCCACCTTTATGGAACCGATTTATGCCTGTCGGCAAAAAATAAAGGAATGACTAATTTTGCGTTTCAAGGGTTCTGTATTCATAACACTAACCAGCTGTTGAGTTTGCCTGGAGAGTTCTATGCCTGCTACCGCTATGTAAAAAGAAAATGGGCAAAATTCCTACCCATATACACATCTTGCCTCAGGATCTCATACCTTGACAAAGCCCTATACCGAAAGAGGGCTCGTGAACTTTTTAAGAAAATAGCAGGAAAAGAGGGCATACCCTTGCTGAGGGTTGATGATCCTAGGTCGGTTCTTGGAGAAAAGGCATTTCTACAAATTCCAGGTTCGAACTGAGTAGCGGGCTATGAAGCGTAACCTCCAACTCGATGTTCTTCGCGGCATCGCCATTCTGCTGGTGATAGGCGTACACCAGCCTATTGATAATGATGCTGTGTGTTGGATTGGCTGGCCATGTCTGGCATGACAATGGGGCTGTCGGCGTCGCTCTGTTCTTAGCACTATCCGGCTATTTGATCGAAGGGCTGATACTCGATGAAATCCGCAATCATGGATTATTTGACGTGAGACGCTTTAAGAGTGGCTGTAACGAGAGTTGTCCATTGCTAAAAAATATTTTGAGCTAGGATGGCATAAGGGCGAACAAATTTGTGGAAAATGCTAACTAGCCGTCAGCCGTAGAAGACCTCTGCATTTGGCGACGCGTTCTCTACTGTAAAGTCCATAACTTTCGAGTTAAAAACGTTTTAGTAATATCTTGATTCCTTTTAAATGTAACAGGAAGAACTAATGAGTCGACAATCTCAAAGCATACGCGTTTTATACAGTTTTCCGCATAAGTTAGGAGCAGATAGAATCTGCACGACCGCCTGGTATCAAGTGAATGGTCTAGTGCAAGAAGGAGCGGAAGTTCTAGTTTGCCCCGGTGCGCTAAGCAGACCTTTGCCAGAAGGAGTAAGGATTAAGCCAACGCTTGCTTGGGGGAAATTACGTATCCCATACAAAATTCTCGGCAGCATGAGAGCTTTTTCGCTGCACGACTATATCGTCTCTCAGCGGCTCGAAAAGCTGGCCGGGCAAATAGACATAGTGCACGTTTGGCCGTTGGGCGCATTAAGGACATTAAAAACAGCAGCCCGCCTTGGCATTCCCACCGTCCTTGAAAGACCTAATGCGCACACCCGGCTTGCCTATGAAGTCGTGCAGAAGGAATGCGAACGGTTGGGAATAGTCTTGCCACCAGACCATGAGCATTCGTATAAACAGGACGTGCTCAACAAGGAAGAGGCTGAATACGAGTTAGCGACTCGGTTGCTATGTCCGTCTGACTTCGTGGCCCGCAGCTTTCTGGAGAACGGATTCGCTCGTGAGAAGCTCGCGCGGCATCAGTATGGTTTCGACGAGCAGGTTTATTACCCCGATCCAGAGCCGCGTGAGGAGAAAGCCGGTTTGACGATGTTATTCGTCGGTGGCTGCGCGCCAAGAAAGGGTGTTCACTACGCGTTGGAAGCATGGTTGAAATCCACAGCATGTCACGAGGGAAAGTTCATGATCGCCGGCGGATTTGTGCCAGGATATGCTGAAAAGCTTGCTTCGATGCTATCTCATCCGAGTGTCCATGTTTTAGGGCATCGAACTGACGTGCCCGAGCTTATGCGGCAGAGCGACATATTAGTTCTGTCAAGCCTTGAAGAGGGAAGCGCTCTTGTGACTTCAGAAGCGCGAGGTAGCGGATGTGTCTTGTTGGTGTCGGAGGCGGCCGGTGCGATTTGTGAGCATATGGAAAATGCACTGGTGCATCGTGTCGGCGATGTCTCTACGCTTACCCAACACATTAACCTCTTGCAAGAGGACCGCAAACTCTTGCAGAGGTTGCGGGCGGACAGTCTCCGTCGCGTACCTGAAATTACCTGGAATGCGGCCGGAGCGAGATTGCTGGAAGCTTATCGTGAAACTATTGCCACGTATGAGCCTGTAAAACGGAGTTCTGATGTGGTTGACTAGAAGATAACGTCCTGTCATTGTCGCCATGGTCAATAAAGGTTTGCACTTTATATCTTCCAAGAGACCGGAATGGGTATTCCCTTCTAGTCGATTCTTTACTTATGTATCTGAAAATTCTCTGAGAGAATCATGACACCCTCTCGACAACTCTTGGTCACGAGAGGATATTCATATTTAACAACAATATGAACAAGTGCCATAACTCCAGCGCACCTTAGTTCAATCGTAAGTTCGTAGGTGCAGCGAGTGTAGTAGTCCCTGAAGGCGTCGTGGTAGTATCGGAAGGCGTCGTTATGGCACCGGAGCCGTAATAACTGGTACCCATGTCCTTTCCATCCGTAGCCTTAAGGTAGCCAATAGAGCTTGATGTTAATTTATAACCTGAAAATGCGGTGGGTTTTGTGCCGCCAGTAAATGTTGGTATACCGATAAGATTACTGCTACCTATGGCGCTTCCACTGGATCCAAATGTGTTGTAATTGAATACACAATTAGGCGTACAACCACTACCGCCAGTTGTCTTGATCGACTTATCTCTGATTATATTGTTTTTAGCTGAAATGTTGGTAGATGCCGAATTTCCAGGTTTACTATCAAAAGTAACGCCAGTGTTTGTTAACGTATTGTGCTCGAACACAACACCATTGGCACTGCCAAATTGTATTTTCCAATCATAGGTAGGAAAGGCATCGCCATTGAAGACATTGTTTGTAACTGTGACTTTATCTACTCCATCAGGAGCCATTATAAAGATATTGTCGTTTACAAAGTGGTTTCCGGTAATTACATTGCCTGGCCCACCTCCATAAAATTGTATTGAATCACAATGACTCCCCGGGTTAGCTACATCGCACACGGACTGTAAGATGTCGGCGAATAAGTTGTTTGGGCCTATCGTGTTATTGGATGCCTGACCTATGACCATGATGCCGTCAGCAGCGCCTACTTTAACGTTCGAACTATCTTTTCCAACACCAACGAATTTACTGTTGGTGATGGTTGTGTACGAGGCGTTATTGAGACTGACTCTGCCTGACCACGTTGCCTGGTTGACGCTGGTAAAATCAACGTTGTCAACCAGTATCTTGCTTGAAGCTATAACAGCAAGACCTGTTTTATTTGGCAGAAAAGTAGAATTGGCGATTTGGATGTTTGTAGAGCCGTTGTTGATCTGCATGCTTGATAAACTCATGCGGTCAAACCGGATATAATCCGAATTCCCTACTTTAGGCGACATGATTGCGCCGGTACCGGTAGTTGACGTAAGCGTTACGTAGCCCGTTCGAGCCATGTCATAAAAATTTACGCTTCCGTAATTGCCGGAATTAAGGCATATGGTTGAGCCGTTAGCGGCGCTTGAGACGGCCGAAGCCACGTTGGCGCCGGGGCTAAGGGTTTGGTTACATGCCGCCCAGGAAGCATGGGATGACCCAAGCAGAGTTAAGAAAAAAATAGTTTTTTTAAGGTGATAAGTTTTCATGGATGTTTCTTCATAAAGTAAATTGAGTTGAAGTCGTTAGGCATTAGCGCTCATCGATAATATTAAGCCCAATCTTGTCGGCTATGAACTGGAGGTCTCTCTCTATTAGACGCTCGTTTCGTAGCTATACTAATTTGGCCGTCATGGCTTATTATCAAATGAATCTTGAAAAGATTAACTTTAATATAGTTGACTTCTCTTGGGTAAATAGCCCAAGACACTATGTTGTAGCTAATCTTTCGCCAGAAACCATCTTCAGCTCTGGTAAAGTCCAAAGTCGGCAGGTTGTTACCCATCATTTGCAGTAGCCGACGGAAGCGGACTTCGCTCCCGTCGGCATGCCGTTTAAACAGTCAGTGATACGATCAATATCCGGTTCCGTAAACAGACATTGGGCCATCTTTGGCTGCATAACTTGCGGGCCATAGGCTAGGCAAACTTGTCAGCGTATTGGTATTCGTTATCTCTAAAACTGCTGTCCCCGATTTCAGTTGGTCGCGGAATATTAAGTTTCCTTTTGACCCCAGTATTGCTAACCAATAAGGTTGGCCAGCGGTAACAGAGGCTGCGGGAATCGGTACAGGATTCCATGCTCCAGGCTTCAATGTAGCCAACTTGCCTTGAGCAACAAGAGCACCCGGATGACCATAATTGTCCTTATAGATACCGGCAACCAACTCTGTCGCTTTTGAAGTCGCATCCACATAAACCTGCAAAGCAGTTACTGTGCTGGATTTCTGAGGTGTGGTTTTAAACGCTTGCGCAACTCCCTGACCGTTATAATCGAGCTTAGGCTCTACGGTCTGATCACCGATCACATACTGCGTCGTGGTTGAAGCACTAGCCGATGAAGTGGGAGTCGTCATGTTGTTTTTGACTTCCGTTGCGGTCAAAGCGCGATTGTACACCCGTATCTCGTCGATATATCCTTTAAAGTATTCGCCCCAAACACTGTTGCCACCGATGCGCAATATGCCGCCTTGTTGAATCAGGCCGGTTTGCGCTCTTTGGGCGATCTGTGTGCCATTCACATAAAGACGTTGGTATTGTCCATCATAGGTTGCCACGAGGTGAGTCCACTGGTTAACCGGCAACTTACTAGTACCGGAAATGACACGGTAAGATCCATCATTGAAAGAAGAAACAGGTAGATCGGAAGTTTCATAGGCATATAAGTTATAGACCGCACCCCCGGATTTTTCTTTTAACAGTACAGTTCCGCCGTTTGTCAAGGACTGGGGATATACCCAGGCTTCGAGAGTCATGGCGTTTGTAAGATCTAGTGTTGCGCTGTCATTGACGGTTACCCAGTCGTTTATGCCATCAAACTGCAACGCTTTGCCGTATTTGCCTGTGTTGATCCTGACAGCTTCTTTAATAGTGCCGATATTACTATTACCCGAAGCGTCGTTAACGGTCGTGCCACTGGTTTCTTCAAAGCCATAGGCCGCCACAAGTCCATTATTGCTGGTAGTAGTCGTTCCCGTTCCTGTGCTTGTTGTAGGCGTAGTCGTACCTGTTCCCGTAGATGTAGTGGGAGCTGTTACGGTAATCAGGTTCGGATAGCTCTTGGTGACGCTTCCGCTGGATCCGGTTACCGTCAGACTTACATTATATGATCCTGCGGTCGCATAGGTCGCTGTGGTCACTTTAGCCGTTGTGTTCGTCACAGAAGGAGTTTGAGAACCGGGAAAATCCCATTTCCAGCTTGTAATTGTCCCGGTTGTGACGGGTGTGAAATCTACCGCCAAACTTGCGACACCGCTGGTTTTACTCACTGTGAAATCCGCCGTTAATGCCGCCGTGGTAGCGGGCACTGTAAAGTTGGTTTCATTGGAGTAACCGCTTTCAACGGTTTTGGTTGAATCATAGGCCTTCACAGCAAAATAATATTTGCTACCCTCCTGTAGACCCGGTACCGCGTAAGTGGTTTTGTTACCTACATCAATAGTTGAGGCGTAATTGCCGCTGGTTTGGCCATAAGATATTTTATACCCGCCTACATTGGATGATGTACTGGCATTCCAGGCGAGGTTAGCACTCGCTGCGAATAAATTACTACTGAATAAGAAAAGGGCGAGCCCAGCCAATAAAAAGTTAGGGAACAGCTCGCGCAAGGAGATGTTCGTAAGATAATTTTTCATAATAAGTTCCATGATCCTCTTAGTGGGACTTAAAGTCATAAGAGGCAGTCTCATGGGGCTGAGACGAGCTACAGGGCGCTTTTGAAAAGCGGGTTAAGGACGACAACAAAAATTCCAATTTTGTTAATTTATTCACAATATTACCTCTATTACATAAAGCCATTAATTTACAAGACACTCGAGTCTATTTTTTTTTATATCCAATTTAAAATCTATCGAGAAGATCACAAATTGAGGTCCATTCCTCTTTTTTATATGTGAAATGTTTTCTATATAGATCAGTTAGAGTTTATTGGTGAAATATTAAAGCGGGCTTAAATATGCGTAGTGTTGCTTACATATTTTTGCCTAGGTAATGCTACGAATGTTTCCGGTGCTATTTGACAGGTAATATACGGCCAAGTGTTTTATTGAAGCCCATTCGCTTACCAGGCGGCCAAATCAGGACGTCCTATTTGAGTAAGAAGGGGGATGTTCTAGTCTTTCAGCTTCAATCGCTGATGCCATTTTCTGCACAGTTATTAGGGTGGCGGCAAAGAAAAATAAGAACGTTGGCCCGCACGCGCCGCAGTATATGGCGCGAAAAAAATCAAAGATTTAGTTAATACAAAAAGGAAGTCGGTTACATGGCCCAATATGGTTCTGCAAGTTGTTCGGCGTGTTTTGACATCATTCACATCATGAGCACAGGCGAGTGTATATGGATAGCCAATACATTTTAGGTTGCGCCATGTCGATGAACCTTGTGCAAGTCCAACCAAAGCTGTCGACCTCTGAGGCTTCCCAGCGGTTCGGTATTGAGGCCGCATATACAGTTACTCTGGATAGAGCTTCTAAGATACAGAATTCTAGTTGTCGTTATTACGGTGAGATAGAATCAAGCTTTGTGTTAGATACCTCTCAATGTCGATCCTGTCGATATGTCATTTCGCTAGTCCTTGGGGCGCTTTTTAAGAGTATCCAGCGGTTTCTGAGCATTGGGTTCCTGATTAGCCAGGTCATGGCTGACCGGTCTGCACTGGTTCTGAAACGGCAGTTGGACCAGCTATCCCGGTCTATGCCTTTGGGCATTCAAATCTATTCATACTATGGCTGAGCGCCAGGTGTTTTTCTGTTTAGCTCAGGGAGAGGATGTTTGCTCGGGCGACGAGCTTAGACGCGGCGGCAGGAAGCTCGGTTCTGAAAACAAGGCGTGTTTTGGCGCCATGATGTCATTAAGTGCTCAGGAATATCCTTTCCTTGTTAATGAGTCAATTACTGACTTTAAATCCGGTTGCCATGAGCGTCCGCCTTCTTGTGAAAGACATAATTATCAATTCCCGGATGATGCCTGGCGTTGTTCAGGCGAAGCTTCTTGCTATCAGGAGATCGAATGACTAAAAAACATACCTATGGACAGATTTTGAAGTCTTCAGCGGTGATTGGAGGCTCTTCGGTAGTAAACGTCGCCATTGGAATTGTTCGTACCAAGGCCATGGCAATGTTGCTGGGTCCGTCCGGGGTTGGATTGATGGGCCTGTACGGATCGATTATCGATCTTACGATTAGCATTGTCGGAATGGGTATTAATAGTAGCGGTGTGCGGCAGATTGCCGAGGCAGTCGGTTCGGGAGACGAAGACAAGATAGCGCGAACTGCCGCAGTACTTCAACGAATATCGATTTTTCTCGGAGTGTTGGGTGCCGTGTTTCTTATCGGCTTTTCCGGACCGCTGTCGACTTTGACTTTCGGTAGCGACCAATACGCTACCGCCGTAGCGCTGCTTTCAATTGCAGTGTTTTTGAATCTAGTGTCAATAGGGCAGGGCGCGTTGATTCAAGGCATGCGGCGTATCTCCGATTTGGCTAAGATGAGAATATTGGGCGCCTTTTTCGGTACGCTCATCAGTATTCCGGTAGTCTATTTTCTCCATGAAGAGGGAGTAGTCATATTACTTATACTTATTGCCGCAATGGGGCTTGTTGTATCCTGGTGGTATAGCCGGAAAATACAGATGCAAACACCGGCAATATCTGTTTCCCAAGTCGGGCAAGAAGCCGCCTCTCTATTAAAGCTCGGTTTTGCTTTCATGATCAGCGGGCTTTTGATGGCAGGAGCCGCCTATGCGGTACGCCTCATAGTCGTTCGCAAAGTCGGCTTCGACGCAGCTGGATTGTACCAGGCTGCTTGGGGACTTGGCGGGTTCTATATCAGTTTCATCTTGCAAGCGATGGGGTCTGACTTCTATCCTCGGTTAACCGCTATCGTCAATGACAATACCGAATGCAACCGTATAGTGAATGAACAGGCCCATGTCAGTATGTTGTTAGCCGCGCCGGGGGTGATAGCTACCCTGGCATTTGCTCCGCTGGTTATCTCGCTCTTTTACACCGTTAAGTTCGAAGGCGCCGTGGAAACCTTGCGCTGGCTATGTCTGGGCATGACCCTGCGCGTGATTTCCTGGCCGCTGGGCTATATTATTGTTGCTAAAAGAGATCTGCAAAACTTATTTATATTCAGCGAATTAGCTTGGACCGTTGTCTATCTGGGTCTAGCTTGGGTTAGTGTGAGTTCTTTCGGTTTGAAGGGGGCCGGTATCGCTTTTTTTGGAGCGTATGCTTTTCATGTGCTGATGAATTACGTAATCGTTCGGCGGCTCACCGGTTTCCGGTGGTCGATCGCGAACCTGCAAACAAGTTCTCTCTTTCTTGCCTTGATTGCAGTCATTTTTTGCAGCTTTTATGTATTGCCCCCTTTGTTAGCAATGGGAGTCGGTGCGCTGGCTGTGGTGTTGAGTGGCGTTTATTCGCTTCAAGTGATCCTCAACCTTATTTCTCCGAACCAGCTTCCCCGGCAAGTAATAAAGGTATTACAGTGGCTCCGTCTTACGCCCTCTGTTTATAACGAAGGCAATGGCTTAGAACCGGTTCTTGGAAGTGCGGCAAGCGGTTCAGTTGCGTTAAATAAATCATTTGCCAGCGTAAAAGGGATCATATTTGCATTCATGGCTTGCGCTTTATTTTCCATGTGGGTTCATTGGTATGGAGAGGTCTATGGTTGGTCCTCAGGATTGGGGGCTTTTGAGTTGAAGCTTGAGACGCTGCTGTCAATTTTTCATATACAGTAACGACCGGAGTGAGATGTTTTGAAGTCCAAGCCAAGGAAATATTGCTCAATACCGGCCTTAAATTATTTTCACTATCGGCATGAGAGGTTTATCGGATGATTCTCTTTTATCGTCCTATTAGCGGAAGAGACGTCTTTGCCGTTAGGCGAAGGCATTGTAAGAATTTTAGGAGTATTAATTAAATGACTACTGTTGCAATTCTCGGTCTTGGTTATGTTGGCCTCCCGCTTGTTGTTGAATTCGGCAAGCGTTCGCGCACTATCGGTTTTGACATTCATGAGGCCAAGGTCGATTCCTGCCAGCGTGGCGTCGACCCTTCCCGTGAGCTACCCGATGAGGAAATGCGTGCTGCGGTGCATGCCGAGTATTCGTCTGATCCAAAGTGTTTGGCTGAGGCGGATATCATCATTATCGCTGTGCCTACGCCAGTGGATGAGGCTCATATTCCGGATTTTTCTCCGCTAATCGGTGCCAGCCGCAATGCCGGTCAAAACATGAAAAAAGGCGCCATTGTGGTGTATGAATCTACGGTATATCCGGGCGCGACTGAGGAAGTCTGTATCCCGGTACTGGAGCGCGAATCCGGTATGACGTGGAAGGAAGATTTCTTTGTCGGGTATTCTCCCGAGCGTATCAATCCGGGCGACCGCGAGCATACATTAACGAAAATTATCAAAGTGGTTTCCGGCGATACACCGGAAACCTTGGAGAAAATTGCAGCCCTTTATGAAACTATCGTAGAGCCCGGCGTGCACCGTGCCTCTTCGATTAAAACGGCGGAAGCGTGCAAGGTGATTGAGAACACGCAGCGCGACCTCAACATTGCTCTAATGAATGAGCTGTCCATAATTTTTGATAAATTGGATATTGATACGAGTGAGGTGCTTAGAGCGGCGGGTACCAAGTGGAACTTTCTTAAGTTTAGTCCCGGCTTGGTGGGAGGGCACTGTATCGGCGTAGATCCTTATTATCTTACGCATAAGGCCGAGATGCTGGGCTATCATCCGCAAGTGATTTTAGCCGGGCGTCGCATTAATGATGGCATGGGTAAGCTTATCGCCGAACAAACGGTCAAGAGCATGATTGCTACAGGCAGTTATATCAAAAGCGCACGGGTAAATGTGTTAGGCCTTACTTTCAAAGAAAACTGTGCCGATCTGCGCAATTCCAAGGTGGCGGACGTAATTAACGAGCTCAAGAGCTATGGTATTGAGGTGTTTGTGCATGACCCTTATGCCGATCCGGAAGAAGCGCTACACGAATACGGCGTTAAACTTATTGACTGGGACGACCTGCCTCGTGCCGACGCCATTGTGGCGACAGTCTCCCACAAGCAACTGACCTCTATACCGATAGATGATTTTCAGAAAAAAGTGATTAAGGGCGGGGCTTTTATTGATGTCAAGGCATGTTTTGACCAGGCCAGTCTGGAGCAGGCCGGCATCCGAGTTTGGCGGCTTTGAGAGCTGTTCGGCCTCGCTGATGCCGTTATGAGATGTCTGTGATTTTTAATTTCCGGCGGAGCGGGCAATCGACGCTTCCATAATGAGGATAAGCCTCTCCAGATTCCGACGGCATTTGATCTCAGCCAAACAGGGCGCAAACGAATGGTAATCCGGTTACTGTGAGGTGGAATGGCTGCTGCCTTTTGTTGAGCGAGGCTGGCTAAACCCATATCCGCCGTCACCCTTGACGTTTAGCCGGGCTTCTCAACCGTCGGTGTAAACTGCAATAAGGTGCTGATCTGCCCAATATGCTCGCTTGGTCTCCTGTCAAGATGCAATCTAGCGGATTGTCTAAACGTCAATATCGGTACAGCAGCTACCTTTTGATCGTTCAGTGTGTTGGCTTCAGCATGACTCCAACCACTTGCGTTTTGGACAATCGCACTATCTCCAAAATGTTTAAGTCCAGGTTCCGTTTGCCGGAAGCGGCAATAACCGGCCCTGTGACATGCCGGTCAAATCCGCGGCTTTTCATTTAGTCCCGGACACAGGAAGATTGGACTCTGAAATATGGAATGACAACAGAGCCTAGGTATTTCCACCGATTGCGCAGGTGATTTATTCTTTCTAAAATGTTTTTACTAGTATTTCAATGGTTTCCTGGGTTTATGGATTAGGCAATGCCGGCGATTAACTTAAAGTTTGAGTGGAATAAATGGATGAAATTAAAAAGTTGCAACGCAAAGTTAGGGGTTGAATTGGAAAAAGCTTAACTCTCAAAGTTAGCATTATTTAAGCTATATAAGACAGTTTGGTTTCTCTTCGTAAACAAATATAAGAAACGAGGTGATTTTATGAAAATTCAACAAATTTTGTTAGGGGCTGCAACGCTTATGTTATTAACGACTAGCCCTGTTTGGGCTGATGATGAAGCTAATCGCCCAAGTCGTTCAAATCACTCAAGCCCTATAGAGCATTCAGATAGAGACAAGCCAAAGCCAGACCGTGGTTATGCCAGGGCGCCTGAAATTGATGCTGCATCCGGAACTAGCGCGATCGTTTTGCTAACAGGGGCTTTGTTGCTGGCGGGGGAAAGATCTCGGTCTCGACGTTGTTAATTTTAGTTGGGCATTAAAGGCAGAGGAGGGAATGCTATTTTGCTGCTTGTTTGGCCCCAACCTAAGCGAGCGGAAAAAGCAACGTCTACATTGTCCAGCCATCCAGCACTCCCGTCTTATAGCCAACAAGAGGATAAAAATGGAGTGCGCAATGACACCTTAACTCCAGAAAACCTGTGCTTTAATTGTGCAAAACGTTGTGCAAAAACGCGCGTGTTATCGCTTCTTCAGGAGGCCGCCTGGCCGTTGTCTTTTAACGTGAAAGCATTGTTACCTGATCCGGGGTTCATTAAACATCCGTTTTTAAGAGTTGACAGACATTGTTATTCAATTGCTTAAACAGGTTTATCGCATCCTAATTTGAACGTTTGTTGTGCAAAATGAGAGTAGAGTAATAAATTATGTTTGAATATGCGATGCGGATAAGCGTGCTTGACATCTCGAAGCGTTTGGTTCTGCGCTGGGTGGTGCTTCTGGCGATTCTGGCTCTCGAACTAGTAATGCTAACCGCCCGGTATGAAGTGCCCCCTCTGTTGGCGAATAATGTCAGCTGGACAATATGGCTGTTTCATTTTTCGAAAGAAATATGGCCAGTCAGCCTCTGGATTTCTTGTGCCTGTCTTCTTATTCTCAGTCCGCGACTCAAGGTCGTTCTCGGGAATTTACTGGAACAGTCGAGTGAATATCGCTGGCTGAATCGGCTGGCATTACATATTTTCGCTTTCGGTGTGTTTGCGATTGTCACTGCCCTTATATTTGCAATGCCTACTGATCCTGCCCGTCTGTCGGCGCCCTGGTTTGCAGTATGGTTTGTGTTGGCAGGGACAACACTGCTGCTATGGCTGCTTGCCATAGCTCCAGGTCATTTTTGGCTTCAGCTGATTCGCCAAGACTACAAGGCATTGCTTATGGGATGCCTGCTGGGAGTAAGCGCCTGGGTGCTGATAAAAATACTCAGTCAGTATGAAACCTCACTCCTGGGGCAAAGAGAATTTTGGGATTCCCTGGCTACACCGACTTTGCAGCTTGTCCATTCACTGCTTAGCTGGTTTTACGCCGACCTCGTCTATAGGCCGGAAGCATTTCTGCTAGGTACGGCCTCTTTCCAAGTTGAAATTACTTATGCCTGTTCGGGTATTGAAGGCATTTCTCTGGTCACTATATTTCTCGCCATCTACTTTTGGCTATTTCGTAACGAGCTGCGCTTTCCGCAAGTTTTCTGGCTTTTCCCTTTAGGGATAATAGCTACTTGGTTAGCCAACGCCGTACGCATTGCCATGCTGATTGCTATCGGCGCTTCCTATTCCCCTGAAGTAGCGTTACGGGGTTTTCACGCCCAAGCCGGTTGGATAGCTTTTACTTTAATCGCCATCGGCGCAATTGCTTTATCGAACCGGATGCAATTTTTTACTGCTAGCAAGCCGGAGTTTCCCGTTGTTAGAATCGACAAGCCTCTTGCTGCCGCTCTGCTGGTTCCCTTATTGGCTCTGATGGCTGCTTCGATGTTAACTTCAGCCTCCACCGGAGGCTTTGATGTTTTATACCCTCTACGCGTTGTTGCGATTGCCCTGGTGCTTTGTTATTTCCGCAGGTCTTATAAGGGGCTCGGTTGGCAGTGGACTTGGCAGGCGCCAGCAATAGGGATTGCGGTGTTCGTGATTTGGATATTACTGGAGCCAAATGTTGACAGCAGCAAGACTGCGTTATCACAAGGTTTGGCGGAACTTACAAACGGAACAGCAGTAGCCTGGCTGGTTTTTCGCGTGCTCGGATCGGTCATAGCTATTCCTTTGGTCGAGGAACTTGCCTTTCGCGGTTACTTAATCCGTAAGTTGATTGCGAAAGACTTCGAAAATGTGCCGCTCGGGCAGTTTTCATGGTTTTCATTCGTGCTCACATCGGTACTTTTCGGGTTGTTGCACGACCGCTGGATTGCTGGGACTCTAGCCGGAATGGGTTATGCCTTGGCCTTATACCATCGCAGACAGCTTGGCGATGCTGTCATTGCCCATATGACGACTAATGCACTGATTGCTATTTTTGTCCTGACCCAGGCGAGGTGGTCTTTATGGACATGAAAGAGGCTGACATAAAGGTATGCGCACTCCATCCACTCGGCTGATGATTCTCTTTCCAAGCGTTTTAAACAAGCGATGGCCAACCGTATGTATCCTATATCCATAACTTTTGAGCATAACCTTATGAATAGACAAAAATCTTTTCTTATTATCGGTGGCGGTTTGGTTGGTTTGGCAACGGCTTATCGGTTACTGGAGCGGTTTCCGCTAGCGCGCCTCACCTTGCTTGAGAAGGAGGCGGCCGTCGGCATGCACCAAAGCACGCATAATAGCGGAGTGCTGCACGCAGGCCTCTATTATGCACCCGGCTCAGCCAAAGCGAAATTAGCCGTAGCCGGTATTCGGCAAATGACAAAGTTTTGCCGTGAGGAGGGTATCGCTCATGAAATCTGCGGTAAACTCGTTGTGGCAGTGACCCCAGAAGAGCTGCCACGATTGGATGAATTGCTTCGACGTGGCAATGCAAATGGGCTGCAAGGATTACGCAAAATAGAAGCGGCTGAAATGCGAAAAATAGAGCCGCATGTCAACGGTGTCGCCGCCGTTCATGTACCGGAAGAAGGCATTGTCGATTACCGGCAAGTCTGCGATCGACTGGCATTTCGTATTCAAGAACGAGGAGGGCGCATCATTACAGCCGCCAAAGTCGAACGCCTCGAACGCAAAGCCGGCGCGTGGGTCGCCACCACGAAGACCGCTGAGTTCGATGCCGATTTCCTGATTAATTGCGCCGGGTTGCACTGCGACCTCGTGGCTAAGCAGGCAGGCGAGCAGCGAGATCTACGAATTGTTCCGTTTCGCGGTGAATACTATAATCTCAAGCCTGAGGCCCAGCATCTGGTGAAAAACCTGGTTTACCCCGTGCCTAATCCACAATTCCCGTTTCTCGGGGTCCATTTCACACGGATGATTCAAGGTGGCATCGAGGCCGGTCCGAACGCAGTTCTTGCTTTTGCTCGCGAAGGCTATCAATTAACGAAATTTAACGGCAGCGACATGCTGGATATGTTGTTTTTTCCCGGTTTATGGCGGTTTCTCCATAAATATCCTGCTATGGCATGCACAGAGCTGATCCAATCATTCAGCAAAGTGCACTTTTGTCATGCACTACAACGGCTTGTGCCTGATATTCGCGCATCTGACATTGTGCCCGGCGGCGCCGGCGTCCGTGCGCAAGCCATGAAACCTACAGGGGATTTAGTGGATGACTTTCATTTGCTAGTCCGTCAGGACGCCTTGCATGTCCTTAACGCCCCAAGTCCTGCCGCTACAGCCTCTCTGGCAATCGGCGAGCACATCATTGATCAATTGCCAATTTGAGATGATTATGTGGGAATATCTAGCATAACTAAAAAAGCCCTTTTTAACCGTGTCTTAGCGAGAAACAAGAGTGAGGAACTGCCAATAAATACCTTTCAATGTGTATTTATTCGACATTAAAGACTGTGTTCGGCTTAACGTTCGCGCCTCAAGCGGTCGTCATGCCAAAAGCGGAGCTTATGAGACTGGTTGGTAAGAGCCGATGACGCGCCTCTGAATGGACTTGGCTTTTCTCTAATATGATCGGGTGAGCTGTTATTTATTTATAATCAGAATGTTGTGGCGATTGATGTATTGCCGGTATTTTTTTCGAGGTTATGAGAAACTGATGGGCAAGCTTTGGTCAATTTAATAAGCTAACGGGAAATTCGGACTCCATCCCAGGAATAGCCCAGCGAAAACATTACTGCGTTAGAGTCCATCGATCCATCAGTTAAATTTTGAAAATCATTATTGTCTTGCTGGAAATCCTGAGAACTGTAAGCGTAACTGCCCTTTAGCTGCCAATCTTTTGCGAGCTCCCAAGCAACGCCCGGGATCACAGTGTAGTAGTTGCGATTAAATTGACTGGCTGAGATGTTGTTGAACGATTCGCTACGCCTATAATTGCTTCTGAGATCCAGTAAGAGATGTTGGGTTAAACGGTACGAATAATTAGCGAAAATGGAGCTGGTTTGCAGTGTTTGCCCGATAGCGCTAGGACCAACAGAGTTAGTAAAACCGGCAGAAAACTGGGTCAACTCGTCCTTGTATTTTAGACTAATATCAGCAACACTGCCTAATGACGATGAAGAATTCTGTCCATCTGTCGCGCCGTTTGAATCCTGCTGTGAGTCAACCCACAGGGGGCCGCCAGACACGCTTGCCGACCAAAGGTGATTGATTTCATAGTTCGCGCCCAGTTGAAAGCCAAACAGATTTTGAGCCGATGTATTCGAGCCAGTGTATTGGATGTTGGAAAATAAAAGTTTTTCATTTAAAGATAGACGCTGGTTCCATTCATGGCTTCCACCCAAGCTAACTTTGTAGGTCTCGTTCCCTCTGAAATTTAGTCCGTCAATTGAAGCGACTCCGCCAACTGGATTGCTATAGCTTGTCTTGGAGTATGAAGTATTTAGAACCAACTGATCGCGTGGTGTCCACTGCCAGGTCCATGAGGGAGCCACGTAATAGCTTTTAGACTGATTATTGGGTGTAAGTAGCCCTGTATCTTCGATTTGTTGGGCATATGAACAGCTAGCGCTGTACCCACCATCTAAATTAAAGACACTGCGATTGGTGTGATAGCCATTGTTCGAGCTTAGTTTATAATTATCACAATCCCAGTGAGAGTTATCGTAACGACGAATATCTCCCTGTCCTTCAAAGCCAAGGTCCAGTACCCCTGTCTTTCGGGTTGCTTCTAAACTTGGTTTCAAAAGGTATCCAACCACAGAATCTTTTTGAATAGAACTGAATGCAATATTGTCGTTATATTGCAGCCCTTGCTCCAAAGAGCCTTTCAATGCCCATTCAGCTGCGGCTACGTCTTTTCCAAAAGCAATGCAGGTTAGAACAAGCAATGCTATGCTTCGGTTGCGGCACATGTTTTTTTGGAATGATTTAAGGAGCAACAATAGTATCGCCGCTTTGCAATAAGATATTGGATTCTATGTTTTCTCCGTCCTCCACATCGCCATACTCGAAGGGAAAGGTTCTGGCTCGACCGTCTGCTTCACGTCTCAAAATTATGATGCTATTTTTTTTTGCAAATGGAGTTAAGCCGCCAGCCATACTTAAGGCTTGCATCACATCCATGGGGCCTTTCATTATAAATTGACCGGGGTGTATGACCTCGCCAGTGACATAAATCAAGTTACCCTCTGCGGCAAGCATTCTGACGTTTATTTCGGAGTCAGGAATGAATTTATTAAGACGCTCCCGTAGTAATCTAACCAAGTCTTCAGTCGTTTTACCGGCAGCGGGAACGTGCCCGACCAAGGGAAAGGAGATCGTACCATCCGGCAGCACTACTACCTCCTGTTTTAAATTTTCCTCTTGCCAAACGGTGATTTCCAGTTTATCACCAGGATTGAGGCGGTAAACATTGCCTGCCAGGGCAAAAGTCGAATTGGACAGTAAAAAAACTATGCAACTAAAAAGAATCGTCCTAAGACTGGCCCTATAACATGAAGATATTAAATTCTTTAAGGTGAATGTATTCATTCGCTAATTATCCAAAATCGTTGCGTTAATCAATCAATGTGTTAACTAATAAGCTAAATTCGGAAGATTCCAATTCAGTATATTATGACAGGGTATCAATGCTTCAGCGGCGTTGTGTCTAGTTGTAATAGCCTCTGTTTGGGGCATTAGGCAAGACGTTCGTAGTAGAACGAATCAAGTTTCTTAATGTGTGTTTTTGTTCAGCCTTACCCTTTTTGTAAGTTTACCATTTTTGAAAGCAAGTAGAAGAGTTATTCATGTCAACGAATTTGTTGAGTTAACTTTTCTATTCTCAGCAATCGTTCGATGTCTTCTAAATTATACATAAACTAAATATCTTACGAGGCGGCTATGGCTAAGCGAAAGGATTTGGACTCAAGTATTGGGAAGCAGTCCAATTGAAGTCCTGGTCTTGTTCAACAAAGGCATTATCAATAAAGACGGGCGCGGTCATGTAATGGACAATATTTTTACCGGGTCATTGTGGGCGCGGACAATGAAATATTAATACGTGAGCAGTAGGACTTACTTGATAGGATTGATGTGCTATTTTCAGCTTTGTTAAGAGGAAAGGACAACGAGGTTTATAGGGCAAAAACATCGGCCCGGATATACCAGGCAGTCATTGATAGCGTAGGGGTTGTCGATAAATTTAATGGTACGAAGAAGGTGTCCGTCTCTCTAACAGAAGAAATGGGACGGCGCTATTTGGTTAAAATGTTAGTAGGGATCCAACTTATAAGTTGACTGGATATTTATCTGGACAGTGGGTCGCTTGAATTGTCGTTAAAACGGCTGTCTTTATTGCCCGGCTGAACGTTGCGTATGGCCGTTAAGCGCTTAGCCTCAATTTGCAATTAATTTTATTGCTGATATTAAGATGTTGGAAGAATTATCGAGCGGTTCTACATTCTATTGCATTTCACCGGGCAATAAAAAACCCGCGAAGCCTTACGACTTGCGGGTTTTTAGGGTTCTTTGCACGGCTCTGAACCAATGTTTGGTACCGAGGGCCGGAATCGAACCGGCACGATGTCACCATCACCGGATTTTGAATCCGGCGCGTCTACCAGTTCCGCCACCCCGGCAAAGAACGGACATTATAGGCAAGACTTATCAAAAAGGCCAGCTTTTTTTAAGGTGTATTTAAAAAGCCTAACCTGATAATATCGCCCGCTATGAAAAAAAGTGATTTTAATTACCGGTTACCCGAAGCGCTAATTGCGCAAAAACCCTTGGCGGAACGCACTGCAAGTCGCCTGTTATGCATGGATCGAAATACCGGACGAATAGCTGACCGGCAATTTATCGACTTTATTGATTTGATCGACGAGCGTGACTTGTTGGTTTTTAATGATACTAAAGTGATTCCAGCTAGATTGTTTGGTAAAAAGCAAAGCGGCGGCAAGGTCGAGATTCTTATCGAACGTATTTTGGACGATCATCATGCCATTGCTCATGTCAGAGCCAGCAAAGCGGCAAAAGCGGGTACTTTAATTGAATTGGATAACGGCTATGGCTGCGAAGTCTTGGGGCGGGCGGACGATCTCTTTCATCTGGAATTTAAGGGCGAGCCTAGTTTGCTTACGATATTGGAGCAAATCGGCCATATTCCATTGCCGCCTTATATTACCCGAGAAGACGATCAATCCGATCTGGCTCGCTACCAGACCGTCTTTGCAAGAGAGGTCGGAGCCGTTGCAGCGCCCACAGCAGGGCTTCATTTCGATCAAGCCATGATGGAGAAACTTAAAGCCAAAGGTGTGCAAAGCGCTTTTGTGACCTTGCATGTCGGCAGCGGTACTTTTCAGCCGGTCAGGGTAGAGAATTTATCCGAACATTTAATGCACAAAGAATATTTTGCCGTGCTGCCGGAGGCGGTAGCGGCCGTTCAGCAAGCCAAAGCAAGGGGAGGGCGGGTTGTCGCGATAGGCACGACTGCGGTCAGGGCGCTGGAATCGGCATCCCAAAGTGGCCAGCTTGAGGCCGGCTTTGGCGATACTGACTTGTTTATTACCCCAGGCTATCAATTCAAATCAGTCGATGCAATATTGACCAACTTTCACCTGCCCGAATCTACCCTGTTGATGCTGGTCTCAGCGTTTGCCGGTTATGAGCATATTATGAATGCTTACAAGCATGCTATTGACCAATCTTACCGATTCTTCAGCTATGGGGATGCGATGTTTTTGGTGCGTGATTTTATTAAAAATGATGAGTTTTAATTAACGTCGTCTTTCATTTTCATGCCATTCAAACGCTGATTTTTGCGAGAAGGCGGTTTATTAAAGTTTCAAGAACATTGATTGCATTAATAAACTGATAAATCAGCGCTTTTACCAGTCTATGCCGGCCTTTAAAGAAGGCTTCGAGTCCAACTTCCATACTGCTTGACGCAGCCGTGTAGCTATAGGATCTGCTTCCTTGCTGGCGGTCCGCTTTTTAGCGTACTGATGACTGTGCTTTTTGTTAATCCTCAACACCAGTCCTTTGTATTTCAAATAACAGAGCTTCTTCTGCGACAAAAGTTAGAAAGGAAGGTTCTGAATGCTCAATCCTTATTGCCGTCAATAGCGTTGTATTTCTTGCCCTGAGCGATCGGATTTTGTAATTTGGCCGCTGCCACATCCAGGACAGATGATGTCCTGACAGCATATGCCATGCTACAGATTTAACCTGCCGCTCACGGCGTCCCATATTGATTTAATTAACGTTTTTCTAAGTATTTGACGATATACCAAGGTCTCGTCATTTAACTTAATGTGTGCCCGTAGATGTATGTTCTCTCCGAGATTCACCTGACGGGGAAAATGAAGTCATGTCTACAAAATAATTAAGCAAGCATTTTTTCAAGCGCTACGACAACACTGGATTCAAAGTTATTGAACTCCATTCTTGTGCCTCGCAGACGTTAATGGGGATGGCTGACCGGGAAATATTGCGAACGCCGACAGGAATGCGGGGATCAAGGGAAAGGTTGTCGCGGCAAGATGATAAAGGAATATAGCATGAATATTTTAGTGACAGGCGGAGTAGGTTTTATTGGTAGTCATACTTGTGTGGAGTTGTTGAATTCAGGCTACCAAGTGGTAATCATTGATAATCTGCTCAACAGTAAAGCTAGTGTTGTGGACCGAGTGGCGGCCATTACCGGAAAGCGACCTACGCTGATACAGGCGGATGTCCGCGATAAGGAGGCGCTGCGCGGTGTTTTTTCAGAACACAAGATTGATGCGGTGATTCATTTTGCAGGGCTAAAGGCGGTGGGCGAATCGGTTCAGCAGTCGCTGCAATATTACGACAATAATATCGGCAGTACTTTAGCCTTGTGCCAAGTAATGTCGGAATTCGGCGTATTTAAACTGGTGTTCAGTTCGTCAGCTACTGTTTATGGCGATCCTGCAAGCGTGCCGATTAGTGAGGATTTTCCGCTTAAAGTGACCAATCCTTACGGCAGGTCGAAGCTGATGAACGAAGAGATCCTGCGGGATTTGTTTGTATCGGATGCTCGCTGGCATATCATGCTGCTGCGTTATTTCAACCCGGTAGGTGCGCACGAGAGCGGCATGATCGGTGAAGATCCTAACGGCGTTCCCAATAATTTGATGCCCTATGTATCGCAAGTGGCGGCAGGCAAATTGAGCGAGCTCCCGGTATATGGCAATGATTGGCCAACGCCGGATGGTACGGGGGTACGGGATTATATTCATGTTTCCGATCTGGCCAATGGCCATAAAAAAGCCTTGGAAAAAATCAACCAGGCAGAGCCAGGTGTTTATACGTTCAATCTGGGTACCGGGCGCGGCTATAGTGTGCTTGAAATGGTTGCTGCCTTTGAGCGAGTGACAGGACAGTCCGTACCCTATCGCATTGTTGGTAGAAGAACAGGCGATATTGCAAGTTGCTATGCTAATACTGAACTGGCTAAGGCAGAGCTTGGTTGTGAGGCAACCCGAGATCTGGAAAAGATGTGTGCCGATCTATGGCAGTGGCAACAATTTTGCGCGAATGGCATTGAGTAATACTTAAGTCCTTGGCACAAAAATTATGCATTCCTTACTTGCACAGGCGGTTTCGAATTTTGTGTAAGCAGTTTTTGTTGGATAGGCATCAGATCTTTCCCACAATCCTAAACCGGTTGATAACCGCTTTCCTGCCGCTATTAATTTAAGGGGTCATGTGTTGTTGCATTGGCTTACAGCGAATTATTGTTAACAACATTCCTTGAATTTCTTCCTGATTTTTTTGATGCCTCATGATGAGAAATTGCCGGCCTGTCGACGCAAGCAGAAGCTAAGCACTTGAAGTATTTAAGTGTTTTTACTAATTGTTCAAAGGATGTGTTTCTTATAATCTGAGACTGTTCCTATTTTTCCAACAGACTAACTTGTTTTTAGGATGCTTATTTTTAAGACATAGAAGTGTTTGCATCATTAAGTATTGGACTGGATTGAATGACAGTTTCAGCAATCGTTTTAAATTGATGGGTGATGCAAAAAGCAAATTATTTTCATAATCCTTTTAGGAGTTCACCATGAAAATTATTAAAGAGAATGTCTTGGTTTTGTTGTCTATAGGCTCGTTCGTACTTGCTAATCTTGATCAGCGCTGCGCAGGTGAGGGTAGGGTGACACGGAACTTAAGCCCTCTTAATAATTCATGTACGGTTTGAAGATGGTTTTTTTGAATTATTGTCCTATCGCTTTTTTTACTGGCCATTCATTATGATTAACAGTATAGATTCTGAATTCAGTAAAACTATTTGGAGTAACTCCATGGCTGGCTTAGTGCTGCGGCGATGGTCCTCCCGTGCGGTTATTGTCGGGCTTAGCGATATAAGCCGCAAGTTAACGCACCAATTTAAGCGAAACCCGTTGTTGAGAGTGGGCTGCATGGGGTTTTTCGATGATCGCTGGTCGGAACGCTTGCCGGAAGACAAACAATGCCAGCCGCGGCTAGGCAGCATTGCTGCGACTGCTGCGTTTGTTAAAGCCTATAACGTTCAGCATATTTACATCGCTTTACCTTTGAGCGCACAGCCGCGGATTCTGGCGTTACTGGATGATTTACGCGACACCACCGCATCAATTTACTTTGTGCCGGATTTAGCTTCATTTGATTTAATTCAGGCCAACATCAGCATCATAGACGGCATTCCCATAGTAGCAGTGTGTGAAAGCCCGTTTGTCGGTATCAACAGCATAATTAAACGGGTCAGCGATGTAATCATCTCGCTGTTGATTTTGCTGGTTATCTCACCTTTGATGCTGTTGATTGCCGTTGGCATAAAGCTTACCTCGCGCGGACCGGTGCTATTCAAGCAGCGTCGATATGGATTGGATGGCAAGGAGATTGTTGTTTATAAATTTCGCAGTATGACGGTTATGGAAGACGATGAACAGGTTAACCAGGCAACCCGTAATGATCCAAGAATTACCCGGTTTGGCAGTTTTCTACGGAAAACATCTCTGGACGAGTTACCGCAGTTTATCAATGTACTACAGGGAGGCATGAGCGTTGTCGGTCCGAGACCGCATGCTGTCAGTCATAATGAAATGTACCGCAGCCTGATCAAAGGATACATGATCAGGCATAAGGTAAAGCCCGGCATTACCGGCTGGGCGCAGATCAATGGTTTCCGTGGTGAAACCGATACTCTGGAAAAAATGCAGGCCCGGATTGATTACGATCTCGATTACCTGCGCAACTGGTCATTATTTCTCGACTTATTGATCATATTTAAAACTATCAACGTGGTCATAGAGGATAAAAATGCTTACTAATACTAAATTACAATGGTTTTATAAACGCTATCTATTGCTAATGGTTTTGTTATTGTCACCTATTCAGCAAGGTATAGCAGCCTACAATATTGGTCCGGATGATGTCTTGCGTATCTCTGTGTACGGTTATGACGATCTAAGAACTGAAACCCGCGTTTCAGCTGATGGCCGGATTACCTTTCCCCTAATCGGAGAAGTAGACGCTAGCGGAAAATCCAGCATAGAGCTGGAGGAGGCCATTGCCGTGCGTCTGATCAAAGGAGGGTTTATTCATGATGCCCAAGTCAGTGTTTCTGTATTAAACAATGTCAGCCAACAGGTGTCGGTGTTGGGCCATGTTAATAGACCAGGCCGTTATCCACTGGATTCCAATAGCTCAATAGTCGATCTGATTGCCATGGCTGAAGGAATTGACGAAATGGGCGACACCAAGGTGATAGTCACTCGCACTGTCGACGGCAAGCCGCAAAGGCAGGAACTGGATTTAAAAGCTTATCTGGAAGATGTTGGAAATGTCGTACCTTTTAAGGTGCGTCAAGGCGATCAAGTCTATGTGCCTAAAGCCCCCATGTTTTATATTTATGGCGAAGTACAGCACCCGGGCAGTTATCGGGTTGAACCGGATGCTTCAGTGATGAAAGCTTTGCCGATGGGTGGCGGTCTAACGCTGCGCGGTACGGAAAACGGCATAACCATCAAACGCAAGGACAAAAGCGGCGCTTTGAAGGAGATTGATGTGGACTTGGATGATGCTGTATTAAAAGATGATGTGATTTATGTTGGCGAACGCTGGTTTTAATTCAGCAAGCAATAATCTGTAAATATTTTATTTTGTCGATTGCTCAGGTTGAGCCAGCCACGCAGCGGAACATTATGAACTTTTATCAATTTATTAATATTCTCCTGTCACACAGATCGATTGTCTTGTCGGTATTGATGATGACGATAATCACGACCTTGGTGGTCAGTTTATTGCTGCCCAAGGAATATGTCGCTACGACTTCGATAGTGGTTGACCAGAAAAGCGTCGATCCGGTGACGGGCATGACCTTGCCGGTCCGATTGCTGCCGGGGTATATAGCGACGCAGGTCGATATAATCGGCAGCCGCAATGTGGCACGCAAAGTGAGTGAAAAACTGAAACTGAGTGAAGACCCAAAAATACAAGAAGACTTTGCAAAATCCGAGAGCATTGGCAATATCGAAGACTGGATTGCGGATTCGTTACTGAAAGAACTGGAAATCAAACCGTCACGCGACAGCAGTGTGATGCAGGTTGATTTTACTTATCCTGATCCCCAGATAGCCGCGAACATTGTCAACGCCTTTGCCGATGCTTATATACAGACGGGTATGGAGTTACAGGCTCAGCCGGCCAAATTGAGTGCAGACTGGTTTGACTCACAAATGGCCACATTGAGAAATAATCTTGAACATGCCCAATCCGTGCTGTCCACTTATCAGCAACAACACGGTATCGTCGCGACGGATGATCGTCTTGACTTGGAAGGTTCCCGCCTGGCAGAACTATCAAAACAGTTGGTAGACAATCAGGCTCGCACCAGCGAATTGCAATCCAGAAAAGATTTGCTGGCAGCCACTACCAAACAAGGCAGATCGTTAGAATCGTTGCAAGAGGTATTGAGCAGTCCTGTTATTCAATCGCTCAAGTCGGATTTAGCAAGAGCAGAAGCTAAATTTGCCGAATTGTCCAAGCGTCTTGATGTAAATCATCCCCTATACAAGCAAACGAAAGCCGAGGTGGATAGTCTGAGACAGAAAGTTCAGTTTGAAATTAAAATGGTGTTACACAGCATTGAGGGAGGGGTGGCTTCCTCCAGTCAGCATGACAAGATAATCGCCAATGCCTTTGCTGAACAAAAAGAAAAGGTGCTGAAACTAAAACAACAGCATGATCAAATAAAAGTGCTAAATCGTGAGGTGGAAAGCGCGCAACGGATATACGATGCTGCCCTGCAGCGAGCGGTACAGAGTCGCATGGAAAGCGAGATGCGCCAAACCAATACGGCTGTGCTTAATCCCGCCGTCCCTCCGGAAAAACCTGCCAAGCCCAAGGTGCTGATAAACATGATTCTGTCAGTATTTCTGGGGGGCATGTTAGGAATAGGATCAGCATTAGTGGCAGAGCTGATGGATAGACGAGTGCGATCTGCCTTTGACATTTCGCAGCTGTTGACTATTCCAGTACTTGCGGTGATTTCTCTTCCTGATTCGAATCCAAATCGAATGGCTCAGCTGCCTCATCTTGATGGCTCTGGCGGCGATCCCAAATAATCGAGGCAATGCATAATGCAAGCAGAAACCACAATTAACAGCAAGATAAGCAGCAAAATAACCAAGCTGCAAAATACCGCTTCAATGGGGGCTCTGTTACTGGATGCCGGAAAAATAAGTCCTCGGGATGCCGAACGCATAATCGCCTTGCAAAAGCAGAAAGGCATGCTCTTTGGGGATGCTGCGAAGGCGCTAGGGTTGGTTGATGATGATGACATACAAAAAGCCTTATCATATCAATTTGACTTCCCATTTCTGACCGCAGGTGAAGAAAACTTCAGTCAGGAACTGGTTGCCGCGTACCAGCCTATGAGTACGCAAGTGGAAGCGTTGCGCGCTGTGCGCGGGCAATTAATGCTGCGCTGGTTTAGCAATGTCCATAAAACCTTGACGTTAGTCAGTCTCAGCCGGGGTGAGGGGCGCAGTCTTATGGCGGCCAATCTGGCGATTGTTTTTTCCCAGCTTGGCGAACGCACCCTGTTAATCGATGCCGATCTACGACAGCCTCGGCAGCATGCATTGTTTAAGCTACAAAGCATTTACGGCTTGTCGGACGTATTGGCCGGACGCGCTGATTTAACGGTGATTACGCGAATTCCCGCGTTCCGGGATTTGTCGATTTTGCCGGCAGGCACAATACCTCCGAATCCGGTCGAATTAATCAGCAGAGGTTTAAAAAAATGTCTGAAAGAATTGCAAACACAGTTTGATGTAATCCTGATAGACACTCCACCCGCAGAGCAGGCTATCGATGCGCAGATCGTCGCCTCAAATTGTGGTGGTTCTCTTTTGGTGGTGCGCCAACACAAAACCCGGATGAATGACTTGCAGTTATTAAAAGATGCCTTGCAAGACACAGGCAGTCAATGTCTCGGTGTTGTGCTGACGGATTTTTAATAGCTCAAAATATATCCGTATTTAATAGAAGTTAAAGCAAGAGTATTACTAAAGTATGGTTTTCATTTATTCAGCATCTTACAATCCAGGCACTAGAAGATTTGCAATTTGAGTTCCGTCATTGGCCAATAGACACAATGGCAACAGCTCCGAGTTTATTAATGAACCGATTAAAAATAGTCAAGGGCCAAGATGACTGAGGCTTTAATGCGTAATCATGGAACAATAGGTAATCACCATAAGCGAGACGCCAAAGGCGATTTGTGCTTTTTAATCACTCACGATAGTGAAGCATTTCGGAACAACGAAACGCTGGTTCAGCGACCTCTGAGGAATATCTATCTGTCAGGCAATGAAAGGATGTGCCGCGCCAAGCAAACTTGGCGAATGGCTATGGATCAGCTCTTGCATCATTTGTTATACAAAAAGCTAAACTGATCGAAAGTAAAGCAAATACTGAAAAGCAATCGTTTCAGTGGATTACTATCAAGGAATCAATGAGCACAAGGCAAGGGAAGGTCCATTTATTTTGTGTCCGTTATTCTGCTTCCCAAGGAGAATGAGAATAAGCACCTCAGCGCATCATAAGCGCTAATAGCGGGTTAGAATTACAATATTTACAGGAGTACTGGCAGACAGCGTGATAATATTGTTAATCATCAGCCGAAAGTCTACTATGATGACATTAGGTAATTAACAGATAATTTTCAGATTATTGGCAGTCAATTAAGCCCTGGATATTCTTTTGCAATAATTATAAAAATCTGGCATGACTATGAAAAACAAAAATAAAGTTTACAAAACCATCGTATTGCGTGGCTTAGCGTCACGTAATGCTTGTATCAGCAAAAACACCGGACAAACGCTTGCTAAAGACAAAGTAACTGATAACGGCTTTAAAAGCTTATTATCTTTAGTGGTGTAATAATGGCGTCGTTATTTTGTGATTATTTGCAGTACGGCAACAAAAACAATGCGGTTAAAAATCGGTACTTATTGTCGTGTTTCTTTTTGCTGTTAGGAGGGATGCCAAGTAAAAGCTACGCTGTAGCTTCGCCGGACGACACCATCAAGCCGTACGTCGCCTCCACCTTGCTATACGACAGCAACTTTTTAAGGCTATCCGATACCGCCGATCCGGTAGCGCTCACAGGCCAAAGCGACAAAAGCGAATTCGTCAAACAAGTGGCAGCCGGGTTTGATCTAGACTGGACGGTTAGCAGGCAGCACTTTATCGTTCACGCGAATGTTAACCAAAACTGGTTCCAAAACTTCACCACCTTGGATTACACAGGGTGGGACACTCTCGCGCAATGGAATTGGCAGTTAGGAAACAATCTGGATGGCGAAATCGGTTATGCCAACGCTCAAGCCTTGGGTGGTTTTGGTCAATTAAATGGCGTGCTAGACAACCTGATAAATTCCCAACGTTATTTTGCCAACGGCGGGTACCTGTTTCACCCCAACGGCAAGATCAAGCTTGGCGTATTTCGAACAGAGAGAGATTTTGACGGTACAAGTCGACAATTTAGTAATAACGCTGAAAATAATGTCCAAGCCGATCTGCAATACTTAAGTCCAACAGGAAGCACTTTAGGCTTACAAGTCATTGCAACTGATGGTGAATATCCGGAACGCGTAATACTTCCTGGCAGCACTCAGGATAACGCCTATACCCGAATGAACTATGCATTAACCTGGGATTGGCATAGCAATAGTAAAACGCGTATTGATGGCCTTGTCGGCTATGTACAACAAGACTATGAGAATTTTGGCTTCCGTAATTTTGACGACATAATCGCGCAGGTTAACCTGAATTGGCAAGCCAGCGAAAAAACCATATTGGATCTTTCCGCACGACGTCAAGTCTCTCAAGCCGATAACCTGTTTTCAAGTTTTGTGCTCACCCAAGGCATATGGTTTGATTTTAATTGGCAAGCCACTCCTAAAATTGCCCTCATGCTGCCCATATCATACCAAGAACAGGATTATCTGGGCGGTGGCGGTACCAGTGCCGCTGGTTTTGGCCAACAAAAAGATAAGGTGACCAATGTCGGTTTAAATGTGATGTACCATCCATTGGACAGCATTAGCATAGGCCCTGTGTTGAGCTTTGAAAACCGCGAATCCAACAATCCGATTGCATCCTACGAAAGTAAGTCGGCCGGTGTTAATTTACAAGCGGATTTTTAAATTCCATACGCTTTAACACATAAGCGCTTTATTGCCGTGCACCTAAGTAAATCTCGAATAGCTAAGTATTAGCTGTAGTTTTTATGCTCCAGCGCTGTCTTTCTGACGGTGCTGAGCCATGGCGGATTTATCCCGGACTTTGGGAACTTGATCCGCCTTAAGCTTAATGTCCTTTTCCTGCTTTTTTTGCTTGCAGGTATCTTCAATCGAAATAACGCTGGCAGTCATCCGGCACGACTCAGGTAGACCTGTTTTAAGTTAATCGTAGACGTGAAAAAAATTTCGGATTCAAACGAAACCTTTTTCGAAATAACCAGGCCTTTGGTATCAGGCGCACGCTCCAAATGGTCGGCGCGCAACCCCAAAACAATTCCATCAAATGTGATCTTGCGCCTTTGAATTTTTGCCCATGTCACAGTCTTTTTCGTCCGCCGCAAAGTCTTTTGTTCAAATATCTTTAGCCGTATGAAGCCCAAAGTAGGCTTATTTTCTCAAGTGTTCAATTGATGTGACAACTTTTAAAGCAGCTGATTTGGAGCCGTCAATGTGATTGTGATGAAAGCGCGGGGTGGGCTTTATCAGGAGTTAGGGATTAATAAAACCGGTTGTTCTGCTTAGGTACTCACACTTATTGATTGAAGAGGGGGAAACTTTTAACCTACAAACACATGCAAAACGCCAGCCGGTCTTTTGGTTAATGTTACCGATGATAAATGGCTGTTTTGCGAAGACTACCGTACAAGGCAAACTTTTATTTTAGAGGTATATGAAAAATGAGCTTACTTGGTCGGTCTGTGGAATTGCCAGCCCCATGCAAAGAGCCGGTAACTGTGCAGTTTTCAGAATGTGTAGGGCTAAAACCGGAAATGCTTGAATCGATGGAGCCGCTGCTGGATTACTGGAAGGCAAGGCTGGCTGGGGCGCCAACACTGGAATTGCCCACCGATCGGCTGCGCCCGGCAGTCCCTTCATTCCGCGGGGACATTCAGCCATTCAGTTTGCCTCCTGAGTTGGTTGCCGGGCTGAAAGACCTGAGCCGCCGGGAAGGCGTGACTTTATTCATGGTCTTATTGGCGACTTTTCAAGTGCTGTTGCACCGCTACAGCGGCCAGGACGACATCGTTGTCGGCACCGCGATTGCCGGTCACAATCAGCAGGAACTTGAAAATCTGAGCGGTTCTTTTGTCAATAAGCTGGCATTAAGAACCGATTTATCGGGAACGCCAAGCTTTCGCCAGCTATTAACGCGGGTCCGTGAAGTCTGCCAGAGCGCATATGGTCACCAGGCTATACCTTTTGAAAAATTGGTAGATGGAATAAACATACGACAGGATATGAGCCGGCATCCGTTATTTCAGGTCATGCTGAATTTGCAGTCCGCTGAATTATTGCAGAAGGCGCAATTATCAAATCCGGCGATTAACACGTGTACTGCGGGTAATCGTGCAGCCAAATGTGACTTAGCACTTTCATTAATGGAACATCCCGGTAGATTAGCAGGCACGATTGACTACAATGCAGATCTATTCAATCCCGAAACCATTGCCAGGCTGACCGGCCATTTCCAAACTTTACTGCAAGCAATTGTCGGTGATCCGGAAACCGCTATTGCTGAATTACCGCTGCTTACGGTACCTGAACGTCACCAGTTATTAGTCGAATGGAATGCCACTCAGGCCGACTATCCTAAAAACAAATGCATCCATCAACTCTTTGAAGAGCAAGTTACAAAAACACCGGACGCCATAGCACTGGTTTTTGAAGATGAACAACTGACTTATCAGGCTCTTAATATTAAAGCCAACCAGCTGGCGCATTATCTGCAAACCTTGGGGGTTAAACCCGATACCTTGGTGGCGGTTAATATGGATCGCTCTATTGACTTGGTGATCAGCCTACTCGCTATTCTTAAAGCAGGCGGAGCCTATGTGCCGTTAGATCCGACTTACCCCCCGCAACGCCTAACTTTTATGCTGGATGATACAAAAGCGCCGGTGTTATTGACGGATTCATCATTGGCTGCGCAATTCCCTGCTTTTTCAGGCCGACTTGTCTGCCTCGATAAATATCGGAATGATTTTACCCAGGAAAGTACCGAGAACTTATGTTGCAACGCTTCGCCAAATAATCTGGCGTATGTTATCTACACATCGGGCTCCACTGGGGAGCCTAAAGGCGTTATGATTCCTCATAATGCACTTGTGAACCATATGTCATGGATGCAAAGTGTTTTCCCCTTATCCGGTAATGATAGAGTTTTACAAAAAACCCCTTTCGGTTTTGATGCATCTGTTTGGGAGTTCTTCGCGCCCATCATCTCAGGGGCACAACTTGTTTTAGCGGCACCCGGATTGCATAAAGACGCGTCCATGCTTGTCCATGTCATGAAGCAACAAGCTATTACAGTCATTCAGTTTGTGCCTTCCATTCTTGAAAATATTAAAGAATGCCCTGAGTTATCCGAGTGTACAAGTTTGAAAAGAGTTTTTTGTGGTGGCGAAGCTTTAAACAGCCGTCTCCTACAGAGCTTTCTTGCAAAGCTTGATGTACCAGTATGCAACCTTTATGGACCGACCGAAGCTTGTATCGATGCCACTTACTGGCTCAGTAATAAAAACTTTAATTCTTCTACAGCTCCCATTGGGCGGCCTATACATAATACTCAGATTTATATTCTGGATCACTTACAACAGGTTCCCATCGGTGTAAAAGGAGAAATTTATATTGGCGGCGATGGCTTGGCGCGTGGCTATCTCAATCAGCCTGAATTAACCGCCGAGAAATTTATCAGGCATCCTTTTAATAATGACCCTCAGGCTCGATTGTACAAAACCGGAGACCTGGCTCGATGGCTGGCTGATGGTACCATTGAATACCTAGGCCGCAACGACTCACAGGTCAAAATTCGTGGCTTTCGCATTGAGTTTGGCGAGATTGAGGCGACTTTGCGCCAACATCCGCACTTACGCGATGTGGCAGTGGACCTGTACGAGCCCCTTCCGGGAGATAAACGCCTGGTAGCCTACTTGGTGGCGTCTGGCGATTCTGTGCTAACCCTCTCTGAACTTCAAGATTTTCTTAAACCGCAGCTACCGGAGTTCATGATTCCTTCGGCTTTTGTGTTTCTTGATGAATTGCCGCTTACGCCCAATGGCAAGCTCGACCGCAAGACCCTGCCAGTGCCGGATATGACTCGGCAGGATTTGAATGCCGATTTTATTGCTCCGCGCAATCAGGTTGAGGAACAGCTAGCCGAGATATGGTGCGATGTTTTGAGAATTAATCGCGTCGGCATTCACGACAATTTCTTTGAGTTAGGCGGGCAATCATTGCTCGCCACGCAAGTCATTATCCGCGTTAGTGGACAACTATCGGTGGACATTCCCCTGTCCAGCCTATTCGAGACGCCGACTATCGCCGAATTGGCAAAGCTGATTGAAAATGCTAAAGCAAGTACGACAAATGACTCCAGCCCCATTATCTCTCAGCGTAGGTCGGCTTATAAGATGAGAGCTTCATGAAATAACGCAGCGGCGCCCCATTATTTTCATCAAATACCGCTTTTTAACGGCTGATACATAAGCAGGCAAATCAGGAATAAGCATGAAAATATTAGAAGATACCTCATACATTTCCCCTGAATATTTGTCAGAGGAAACTGATTTAGCGGCCGACTTGTTTGTCTTTCCCACATCATTTCCACAGCAGCGTTTGTGGCTTCTGGACAGGCTGACGGGTACTACCGCAAACTACAACATTCCCAGTCTGTTCCGGCTTCAAGGACCACTGAATGTAGCGGCTCTTGAAGCTGCGCTCAATGAAATTATCTTCCGCCATGAAATACTGCGGACCTGTTTCACCGAGCAGGAGGGTACGCCAGCGCAAGTTATCCATTCCTCGCTGTCAATCCCGCTGACGATGGTGGATCTTCGCGGTTATCCGGAAGTTGAACGAGCGGCAGAGGTGGCGCGGCGCATTCAAGACAATAAGACGACAGCTTTCGACCTGGAAAAACTCCCGCTGCTGCAAACTCAATTGTTGCGCTTAGGGGAACAAGAATATATTTTTTTGCTTACTTTCGATCACATCATCTTTGATGGCTGGTCGATGGCGGTGTTCGCGCGCGAGTTGTCGGCGCTGTATGGGACGCTCAGTAAAGGTCTGCCCCCGTCCTTACCGGAACTACCCATTCAGTACGCCGACTTTACAGTTTGGCAACGGGAAACGCTGCAAGGCGAGACGCTGGATGGGCTGCTGGATTACTGGAAGGCAAGACTGGATGGAGCGCCAACACTGGAATTGCCCACCGATAGGCCACGTCCGGCAGTCCCTTCATTCCGCGGGGACATTCAGCCATTCAGTTTGTCGCCGGAGTTGGTTGCCGGGCTGAAAGACCTGAGCCGCCGGGAAAACGTGACCTTGTTCATGACGCTGGCGGCGGCTTTTCAAGTGCTATTGCAGCGCTACAGCGGCCAGGACGACATTGTGATCGGTACGCCGGCCGCCGGGCGGGGCCGATTGGAGCTTGAAGGCTTGATCGGCTTTTTCGTCAACACCCTGGTGTTGCGCGCGGACCTTGGCGGCAACCCCAGTTTCCGTGAGCTGCTGGCGCAGGTGCGGGAGGTCACGCTTGGGGCGTATGCCCATCAGGACCTGCCGTTTGAAAAACTGGTCGAGGCCCTCAACCTGCCGCGAGACCGCAGCCGTAATCCGTTGTTTCAGGTCTGGTTTGTGTTGCAAAACATCGAACATACCGAGTTGCAACTAAACAACCTTAACGTTGAAAGCCTTCCGGTCATTGAAGAGGGCGCCAAATTCGATCTCGCTGTCTATGTGGACGAAACTTCCAGCGGCACCAAAGGCTATGTGACCTACGCGACGGACTTATTCGAGGCCGCGACTATCACCCGCCTGATCGGCCATTTTCAGACCTTGCTCGAAGGCATCGTCTCTGACCCGGAGGCGCGTCTGTCCGAGTTGCCTCTGCTGACCGAGTCCGAACGCCGCCAACTGAGTTTGCCTGATCCATCTATCGAATTGCCGGAGCATCCTCAAGACCCGGTAACGAAACAGTTTTTGAAATGGGCGGAGCTAAAACCGGAAATGGTCGCCGTAAGCCAAGGGATGCGGCAACTAACCTATGGAGAGCTGGCTGAAAAAGCCAAAGCATTAGCTGTGCATATCTATAACAGTGATTCGCATAAAGGCGATGTGGTTGCGATTATGGGTTCGCGTAGTTTCGGAACGATAACGAGTATGTTGGCCGTACTCATGGCCGGACGCGTGTTTGTCACGATCGACAGTACATTACCGATCTCGCGTCAAAGGCTCATTGCCAGGGAGGCCGCAGCAAAAACTCTTTTAAGTTGTAACGGGAAAAATGCATCGTTGAAGGAATGGATAAAAGAAGAGCCTGAGCTTAATTTTATATCAGTCGACTCGGAAACCGGCGCTTTAATAGGCGCTGATTATCAATTTGCCACCGGTGCAAATGACTTGCCGGATATCGAAAGTAATGACGAGGCCTACATCTTTTTTACTTCAGGAAGCACAGGCACTCCCAAAGGTATTTTGGGGACGCATAAGGGATTAAGCCATTTTGTTAATTGGCAACGGAATCAGTTTGCCATAGGCGTAGACGACAGAGTGTCACAGCTAACGAATCTAGGCTTCGACGTCATTATGCGGGATATTTTTCTTCCGTTAACCAGTGGCGCGAGAATTTGTATGCCAGAAGATAACGATCTGCTAAATCCTTTGTTTTGGTTGGCAAAGGAAAGTATTTCGGTAGTTCATACCACTCCGTCCCTATTGCAATCCTGGTTGTCGACAGCTCAACATCCCATTGATCTACAGGCTTTACGATGGTTATTTGTAGCGGGAGAGCCGCTCACTGAGACTCTAATTTGCAAGTGGCGCCGTTTTTTTTCAGAGCAAGGCCAGATCGTGAATTTATACGGACCCACCGAAACCACCCTGGCCAAGTGTTTCTACCCGATACCCCGGCAGCTATCCCCAGGGATTCAGCCGGTCGGTTACCCTTTGCCGGAAACTCAGGCGCTGGTTTTGGGGCAGGGCGGTCGCCTGTGCGGAATCGGCGAACGAGGTGAAATTGTCTTGCGAACTCCGTTTCGCACCCGAGGCTATATTAATTTGCCTGAACAGACGCAGCAGCGGTTCCGGAAAAATCCATTCCGGAACGATGACTCTGATCTGCTTTATTTCACGGGAGACCTTGGCCGTTATCGGCCGGATGGCTTATTGGAACTTTCAGGCCGGATCGATGATCAAGTGAAAATACGCGGCGTTCGAATCGAACCTGCCGAAGTCATGGCAAGCCTGGCGCGTCATGAGGCTGTGGAAAATTGTTATGTGATGGCGACAAAAAACAAAGACGGGCAGGGTGAGTTAGTCGCCTATGTCGTTTTGAAGCCCCACAAGTCAATGGAGTCCGGGCAATTTCGCGCTTATCTCAGCAGTCAATTGCCGACACCTTTTATCCCCGGCACATTTGTATTTGTCGATAATCTGCCGCGTTTGCCTAACGGAAAAGTGGATCGTAAAGCGCTGCCGGCACCAGAGCAGAATCGGCAAAAAAATGTGGCTGTGGCATTTTCCGCTCCGCGCAATGAGATTGAACATAAACTGGTCGATATTTGGCAGGAGTTATTGAACCTGAAGAATATTGGCATTCAGGCTAACTTTTTCGATCTGGGCGGGCATTCCCTGTTAGCGGTTAAGATGGTCGTTGAGATTAATAAACTGTTCAATATCGACTTGCCCTTGGGCGCAATTTATCAATATCCGACCATTAAGCAACTGGCATCAATGCTGTCGTCAGATAACCAAAAACCTCGTTGGTATTCTCTTGTCCCCATTCAGACGCAAGGTTCGCGTCCGCCTCTCTTTGCGATTCACACAATCACGCTCCAGGATTTGCCCCGACATTTGGGCAAGGATCAGCCGCTGTATTTTTTACGGTACGGGATGGCGGCAGAGATTAACGATCACCCTGTTCAATTACCGGCATTGGAAGAATTGGCCAAGCACTATATTAAGGAGCTGCAACAGGTGCAGCCGCAAGGGCCTTATTATTTGGCGGGGTTTTCCTTTGGCGGCGTGATTGCCTATGAAATGGCACGGCAACTACAGGCAGACGGATACAGAGTGAACTTGGTCGCATTGCTGGATACCTACCTGGACTGGGAAAAGCAGCCGTTGCCTTTATACCGGATTATCTCTAAGTTTTTTAGGCAAAGCCCAAGGCGGCTGTTGACGCTTGCCAAAAATAAAATCAGTGGCCTGGTCGTATCAAACAAATACGGGACGGATTTTTGGCCTCACATTTATACATTGGCGCCTAACGTTTCCTGCCGCAACAGCTACCAGCCAAAAAGCTATATCGGCCGAGTCATATTGTTTCAAGCATCCGCTTGGGAGACTCTGTTCTATCGGTATGTCCCTCCGGAACAAGCATGGAAAAAGCTGATGGATGACAGACTGGATATCCAACAGATTACCGGGAACCATTTTGAGATATTTAATGAGCCTCATGTCAAAACCCTCGCTGAAAAATTAACAGCCTGCATGGATAGATCGATTAACGATGGGTGACGCCTTATCCTGGGTAGTGCCAGGCAGGTAGTGTGTTTTTAAATCTTTGATTATTCATTATTTTTATTATGAAACAAAACAAAAAAAAACTACATTCACGAACCCTGACACAAACAAATTCAATGTCATCATACTTTCCGGTTTGCTGACAAGATGAATTCAGCAGTCAGTCTATCAGACCGGAATCGATTGCTTGCCGTTATGGTGGCAAGCCTGTTTATGGCAATTTTGTTTGGCTTGGTGTCGACCACGGCCAACTTGATACTCATAAGCTTTACGGTAGCACTTTTTGTCGGAGGATTTTTGCTGAGCCGCCCCATATGGATAGTATGGATTGTTTTGTCGAGCGGCTTATTGGTGCTGGGTATTATCCCTATTTATGATGACAGTCTGGATTCTAAAGCAGGATGGGCTATCTCGCTTCTTTGCTTCATCTTATTGTCGTTGGCGTTTTTCAAGTCCTTCACAACGCCGGACGCTCGGAAAGACACTCCTTCTTTTATATGGTTGTTACTTGTTTTTTTTGTTTATGCGGTGCTTAACTCGTTTATCCAATGCTACTCGGCAGAAGAGTTCATCGGCGGATTCAAACGCTATTTCCAGCTCTGGGGGGTGTTGTTCGCCTTATGCTGGATAGCTTTTGATGAGAGGCACATTCGTGTATGGCGAAAGTTCTTCCTCATCGTCGCCTTGGTGCAGTTGCCTTTTGTGGTTTATGAACTTATTACCCTGGTTCCCCTGCGGGAAGGAATGATTGATTCCTTTCCTGGTATGGTGCCCATTGACGTTGTTGCGGGAACTTTTGGGTCGAGCATTTACGGCGGAGGCAACAGTGGAGAAATGTCCACTTTTCTGGTTATCGTGTTGGCATTTTTGCTGTCCCAGAGAATGCACAGGACGCTGTCAGTCGGACGTTTTGTTTTGCTGATACCTTGGGTGCTGGCGCCTTTATTTCTGGGTGAAACCAAAGTCGTGATCGTTATGCTGCCGCTCTCGTTTTTGGTGCTTTACCGCCGGGAATTGCTTGCCCGGCCACACTACGGATTGGTGGGGCTGATGGCCGGCAGTTTGCTTACGGTGTGCATGGGTTACGCCTATATGAGCATCTCGAAAATGTCCATGGATGAACTGATAACAGATACCCTCCGCTACAACGTCTATGAGACAGGCTATGGCTCAAAGTTACTCAATCGCACAACCGTTCTGACTTTTTGGGCCAACCAGCAAGGCGCTCATGATCCAGTCTCCTTTGTATTCGGAAACGGTCTGGGTAGTGCGCATCAAAATATGGAAGGCCAGGGAGGTCAAGGAGGACATATAGAAAGCCGCTATCCTTACTACGGCATCGGCTTAACAGGCGCTTCGACCCTGCTCTGGGAAACGGGTGTGTTTGGCTGCGGTCTGCTCATCGCCGTTTTTGCCCGGGCCTGGTTCATCGCCGGCCGATTGTACCGGGAATCAGTCAATCCCATAGTCAGGGCTGATGCCAACGCCATTCAGGCAGCTTTATCGCTATTTGTCTTTCATCTTTTTTATAACTCCAGTTTATTGGAGGCTGTGAGTTTTCAGATCGTGTTTGCCGCTGTATTGGGTTATCTGGCCTGGCTATACCGTAGACATGTGGATTCAATGATGAGGAACTCCACATGAGCGCTTTGCCATATTCAGGTGCCGCATTCAAGCGTGGCGTCGTACACTTCATTATCGGCAAGTTTACTTCCGCCCTTCTTTCCGTAGGCATCTTGTTTTGGCTGGTGCGCTTGCTTGCCGTGGAGGAATATGGAACCTATGTGACTTTGCAGGCTGGAATGGGTTTGGGGCTGGCTATTATGTCATTCGGCCTGCCGTGGGTAGCTGCGCGCTATTTACCGGAGTTTCGTCTGTACGCCAAAGGGCAACAGCTTGCCCGGTTCGTATGGCAGATTATTGCCCTGAGCGGCCTATTCTCCGTGGCCGGTGCCTTGTTGCTTTATGTGGCTATGCCATGGTTGTTGGCATCCCTGGATCTTACCCAACAAACGGATGTGGCAAAACTTTATCTGCTGGTGTTTATGCTGGAGGGCTTGAGGCTCAATACCCAGGATTGCATTCTGGATCCGCTATTGCAGCAAGGCCGGGCGCAATTCAGCCTGGTAGCGCGCAATCTGACTTTGTTGTTATTCCTGGGTGCAGTACTGACAACTCAAGGCGCGGTTCATCTTCAGCATGTGGTGCTAGCCGAATTGGCAGGGTCGTTTCTGAGCGTTGTATTGTCGTTGCATGGAGTGGTTCGGTATTTGCGCGCGCATCTTAATTTGAAAGGGAAGAAAGGCTGGCAGCCTTCAAATTGGTCGGAAATGTGGCTGACCGCCAGGCACATGTACTTCAGCTATCTCGTTACCCTGACCTATGGCCCGTGGGTATTTGTGTTCCTGACCCAACGCTTCCTTGGCTTGGAAACCACCGCGCTATTCGGGTTCCTGACCAACCTGTACGCGCAGATTTACCGATATCTGCCGGCCACTTTGTTGTTCAGCCTGATTAGGCCGAAACTGGTGGCTTCGTATATCGGGGAAGGCGGGATGGCGCAATTGACACGCAACGCCAATCTTGCCGGCAAGATTAGCCTGTTCATCCTGATGCCTCTGTTGGTATGCGTCTGGCTGACCGGAAGCGAATTGGTGAGCTTGTTGAGTGGCGGAAAATTCACCCAGGCCGGATATTATTTTGGCTGTATGCTGCTGGGGCTGATTCCCTTGAGCCAGCGTCAGACACTGGAGACTGTGGTAGTGGCTTCCGGTCATGGTCACTTATGCTTCAGGTGCAGTGCCCTTGGCATCCTGGTTCTGCCCTTGGCTTATTGGCTTTTTGAATCGGGACAGGGACTGTGGAGCCCCGTTTTGGCCATGATCGCCAGCCAAACTATATTCAACGTCACGCTCATTGTCGCCATGGGAACCTCCACCTCTTACCGGCCCGATGTTATGGGGTTGTTCAAGCTGCTGACAGCGGCTTTAGTAGGATTCGTGTTAAGTATCTTTTTAAAAATGGCGTGGACCGGTTCATTTCAGTTGCACGCAAATAATTTTGTTGAATCATTAAAAAATATTCAAGACCTTATTCCTAAGTTTGCAGTGCAACAGGTCTCAATACCTGTGCATGGTTGGCTGGATTTGGCTGCCACGGCTGCGCTAGCTTCCAGCCTTTATTTGTTGGCATCCTGTTTATTCAAGCCTTTCCGGGTAGACGAGAGAATGAGGCTGAGCCGGCTGTTGTTCAACACACATGAAGATAAGGCAATGAAATCAATACTAAGACCGGGCGCAAAATTAACAAGCTGTAATGATAGAAATAGCCTTTAAACGCTATCAGTTTCTATTAAGGCGTTTATCCATAAGCAGGCTTGGTCTTGATTTTAAGTCTTGGCATTTGCGCAACGCTTTGTGGGGCTGTTGGCCACTACGGCTAATCCGGTCATTAGCGGATAGGCATGGCTTCGTAGCCGGCTAATAACGCCGGGTTAACTATAAGAGAGGTACTGATAGAGATGCGGATTATTGCTTTCTTCATGAAATACAGCTTCAGCGGAAGGGTACATTTCATCGATGAATTGATAGGTGAAAATTATAATACGAAAGGTGGGTTTTATATGGAAGTAGGTATTCTTACGATGCATCGAGTGCTGAATTATGGCTCATTCATGCAGGCTTATGCATTGAAACGTGTGATCGAATCGTTTGGGCATCATGTGACGTTCAAGGATTTCCGAAGAGGCGAATCCCACCATATCGGCGAAAAAGCTAAGGCGCCCGGTGTTTTGGATAAAGTCGCAAAAATTCCATCTATAATCAGTAACATAGATGAATTCTTGGAGAAACGTGCGCTCCGGCGGGAATCCAATAAGTACTATAAACAGATTTGCTGGCCATTGCTTAATGTTTCAGAGACGCCTGACTATGATCTGACAGCTGATGTCATGGTTATTGGCAGTGACGAGGTGTTCAACTATACACAGAACGACGCTTTAGGCTATGTGCCTTGCCTGTTCGGCCATAACATTAATGCGCCGCTCATCCTGAGTTACGCCGCTTCGGCAGGTTATGCCAATTGGGATGATGTGATTGCCGACGGCATGGTTGATGAGATCGGCGCCGGGCTAAAGCGCATGAAATATATTTCCGTCAGGGACGAAAACACTCGCTTGCTGGTGGAGCATTGCACAGGGAGTTCGCCAGCACTTGCCCTGGATCCGACATTGATTTACGACTATGACGAGGTGATGCCGCAACAGCGGATAATTGATGGCGACTATCTTCTCGTTTACGCCTATGAGGGCCGGACAGAGTCGGAGTCGGAAGTTCATGCAGTCAGGGATTTTGCCGCCAGGCATAAGCTGAAGGTTATCGCAGCAGGCGGCGGCGGCGCTTATCACGCATGGTGCGACGATAATATTGTCGTGTCTTGGCCTTTCGATCTGCTGAGCTTATTCAGGGATGCGGCATTTGTTGTGACCGATACTTTTCATGGCAGCATTTTTTCCATGAAGTTTACTAAGCAGTTTGCGGCGTTTTTGAGAGGCCAAAATGAATTTGGCAGCAATTTCAATAAGGTGCACTTTTTATTGCACCAGTTCGGCATGGAGTCAAGAATCATCAACAATCTTTCCGATATAAATGACATCTTGGTTACGCCTGCGCCCTACGAGGTATTTAACGAACGTTTGCTGGATTTGCGGCAAACATCTGTGGATTTTTTAACGAAGGCACTTGCGCCTGAGAGGTTGTAAGTCATGTCATTTAAAAAGCGTATTCTTCGGTACACCCCGCCGGTATTGCATAGGCTGCTCAGGGATATGTATTTTTCGGCCAAACTGCTGCCTTGCTATATCTACGATTATCGGCGGTTTTTGGCATATTCCGGCCTGAATAAAAGCCGGGATTCTAAAACGGAGCGCGCCGCCAGAATCACTCTTTTCTATCATCAGGTCGAAAAAGGCCTGAGCCTTGCCAGTCCTCGATCGGGCTTTGGCATGACGGTAATTCCTGGATTGCTGGATGATGTAGACACTTATCTTGCCGATTATGGCATTTCCGAGCCTGCGACCAACGCAATCGCTGCGCTGTTTAACTACCTGGATTATCACGAGCGGATCGGGCATCCAGTGGATTTTGTACGCGGCCGATTGTTTTCGATCCTGGACAAGCACCATATTCCTTTGGACGTTGCCCGCCTGTGGCATGGCGGCGTGCTGCCTTTTACCAGAGCCGAATTATCAATGGCGCGGAATGCCGGGTTTAAAAGTTTTTTTAACTCCAGATACAGCGTGCGGCAGTTTGCCGGCGGTGTTATCCCGGAGGGAGATATTAGAAGCGCTGTCGAGCTCGCGCAAAAAACGCCCTCGGTTTGTAATCGGCAGTCTTGGCGTGTGCATGCTTTCAATGATGCAGGACAAATGGAGCGGCTGCTTGCCATCCAAAGCGGCAGCAACGGTTTCGGCCATCAAGCTTCTTATGTGCTGATCGTGACTTGCGAGTTGCGTAAATTTCTTGGGATTGATGAGCGCTATCAGCCTTGGATCGACGGCGGCATGTTCGCAATGTCGCTGTGCCTTGCTTTTCATGACCTGGGCTATGGAACCTGCTGCCTTAACTGGTCCAAGGAACCTCATGACGACAAAGCGATGCGGGCCGCTGCGCCTATCTCGCCATCCGAGCAGATCATTATGCTGATGGCCGTAGGAACACTGGCCGATGAATTCAATGTGGCGCGCTCCTATCGGCCGAATGTGGATCATTGCCTCTCGATACACAGCGCTTGTATTGAACCGATTACAGGGAGATAAGTACCGTAGGGTACGCATCGCGTACCATTTTGGGATTTGATCAAGTTGAAAACATTGAAAACGGTACGCGATGCGTACCCTACGGTGCTATTCATTGAGACATCAAGGCCTTCGTGGCAGGAGTTCATTCCATGGATTATCCAGACTCAACGAATAAGAATAGCTTGCACTTGCTGTATCTTACTGAAGAAGCCTGGCCTACCTACCGAGCGGATGTTATCACCTTGTTCGGCAAATATTTGCCCCGGTATGGAATTACCTGCGATCTGGTAACAGATCATGACATCGCTGAAGCAGGTAAACCGGAAGTGTCATGGGGGGGAGGGGGCACAATATTGTGCAAAGTGCCCCGCAATCGTGCTGGCCGGTATTTGGTCAAACTCTGGCACAACCTGCGGGTTCTGTTCACTATGGACGCGAAGAAGTACGATGCCATTCAGGTGCGCGATATGTCGATGACGGCTCTTGCCGGGCTTATTGTGGCGAGACTGAAAGGCGTCCGGTTTTTTTACTGGCTTTCCTTTCCGCATTCGGAAAGCCAAATCAATAGGGCAAGGATGAGAGGGATTAAAGGGGGGGGGCGTTTCTGGTTTCCCCTGGTGCAAGGCATTTTCGGGAAATGGCTGTTGCACCGGATTGTGTTCCCCAACGCGGATCATGTGTTTGTGCAAACCCGCCAGATGCAAAAGGTTCTTGAGACGCAGGGCATACCTATGTCGCAGATGACCCCGGTGCCCATGGGGGTGGATACGGAAGCGGTCGGCCGGGAGAATATTCAGCCGGCTAACGATCCGCGTCTTAAGGGCAAGCGCGTCGTGGCTTATCTGGGTACGCTGGACCCGAATCGGCAGATTGAGGTTTTGTTTCACATGCTTGCCCTCTGCAAACAGGCAGTGCCCGATATTCTGCTGGTTTTGGTAGGCGATACCTCGGAAGCGGCGCACAGGGACTGGTTACAGCAGGAAGCCAGGCGTCTGGGTGTGGCTGACGATGTGCTCTGGACCGGGTGGTTGCCGGCATCCGATGCCTGGAGTTATATGCGCGCAGCAGAAATAGGGCTGTCTCCGATCCCGCGTGGCTATTTGCTGGATATGGGATCGCCCACAAAGGCAATGGAATACATGGCCTTGGGCTTGCCCATTGTGGCGAACGACAATCCCGACCAAGCCCAGGTGCTCGATGAAAGCGGCGCTGGCATATGTACGCCGCTGGATGGGGAAGCTTTTGCACAAGCGGTGGTTGGCTTATTAAATTCCCCGGAAACAATGCGGCAGATGGGGATCAAAGGCCGCGAGTATGCGGTAAGTAAAAGAGATTACGACAGCATTGCGCGCAAGGTTGCGGCGGACTTTCTTAGCCTCGATAGATCAATCGCGTCAGTCCGAAGCGCAACCTGATGCGAAATAGCTGGGTAACAGTATTATTTTTAGCGTAGTCCCATAGTTTCGCAATTTATTTCAAAATGACCCATCGGGAGCAGCAATACTAGATTGTATTGCATACGCGGACTAGCTTGATGGATGAGTTTGAAAACATCTTAGGAGTGTGAAAATGCTTGCGATTGTTAATCCTCAATTCTACGGCGTACACGGCATTGCAAGATACCTGAACTCTTTTGTTGGCAATTTGCCGGCAGATCACCCGCCTGTTTATCTGATTACCAGTGACGAGCATCGGGATGAACGGGAATATCCGGGCGTCGAAATTATCCATTTTCCCTGCACTCACGATCGCTTTAGCCTTCTCTTTTGGGGCTTGAAAGTCCGCAGCAAGCTGATAAGTCTTTATGATGAAGGCAAGATCCAGTGCGTCAATCTTCATTTTCCGCCATTGATTCCCGGCCTGTTACTGCCTTCGCATATTCCGATCGTACAAACGGTGCATTCAACCTACCTTGGTTTTTCCGGTAATTTTTATCCCGAAAAATTTTATAAAAGCGAATTTAACTGGCTCTCTTTAAAAATAAAAATGTGGATGGAAGCGCAAATCTATAAAAAATCGACAAGAGCTATCGCCTTAACCGAGTTTGGCCGTGAACAGATTCTAGCCTATGGCTACGACAAGCCGATCAATATCATTCCGAACGGCGTTGATTTAAATCAGTTCAAAATTTCTGATGACGTCAAGGACATTGATGTTTTGTTTTCCGGAAGGATCGAAAACCTGAAAGGCAGTAAGGGCATGGTGGAAGTTTGCCGGCAATTGGTACGTAAGAAACAAGATGTCTTGATTTACATTGTCGGATATGGGGAGGATGAAAACTGGGTTAAGCAGCAGTTGGCCGGTCTTTCAGCGAATGTCGTCATGACCGGTAAAGTTCCTTTTGCTGAAATGATGGGCTATTACGCCCGTAGTCGGGTTTATGCATCTACTTCCTATTACGAGGGGTTGCCGGGAACGTGTCTGGAGGCTTTGGCGATGCAATTGCCTGCCGTTGTCTGGGACTTTCTGTTTTATCGAGGCCTTGTGATCGAGGGACAAACGGGCTCTCTGGCAAAACCCAATGATTTTTCAGGGATGACAAACAGGGTGTTGGAGCTTTTGGCTAATCCGGGACTGGCTGCTGAAATGGGTAGAAATGGCCGCGCATTGCTCGAATCGGATTACGACTGGGTCAATTTGGCCCGTGATGTGCTGGCGGTTTTCTCGCCAAGGCAAGACTGACATGAATCGGCCAATCCGCGTGATGATGCTGGGCTTGCGCAGTTTTCCCGGAGTGCAGGGCGGAGTGGAAACGCATGCCGAACATTTATGCCCGTTACTGGTGGAGAGGGGCTGCGATGTGACGGTGCTGGTCCGCTCGCCGTATCACCAGGCCGCGACTGGAAGGGAATGGAAGGGCGTGAAGTTCGTAAAGCTCTGGGCGCCGAAATCCAAAACGCTGGAAACTATCGTTCACAGCTTTTTGGGCGTGCTCTATGCGGGCTTCAGCCGTCCGGATATTTTGCACATCCAGGCCATCGGACCCTCCATCATGACCTTGCCTGCCAGACTGATGGGCTTGCGTGTTGTAGTGACGCATCACGGCCCGGATTATGACCGGCAAAAATGGGGGCGCTTTGCCCGTTTCGTTCTTCAATTGGGCGAACGCTGGGGCGCGCGCTGGTCCAGCGGGCGTATTGTGATTTCCAAGGTTATTGCTGATTTGGTGCGCAGCAAGCATGGCGTGGAGCCAGAGCTGATACCGAATGGCGTAGTTTTGCCGAAGCTATTGGATTCTATCGGAACACTTGAGAAATTCGGCCTGACTCGCGGCCGCTATGTGTTACTGGTCAGCCGCCTGGTTCCGGAAAAACGCCATCTCGATTTGATAGCGGCATTTCAGCAGGCCCATTTGCCGGGTTGGAAATTGGCGTTTGTCGGCGGCTCCGATCATCCCGACGCTTATCAGCGCGAAGTGATAAAAAAGGCGGCCGAAGCCGGCGTTGTTATGACGGGTTTCCAGCAGGGTTCGGCATTGCAAGAGCTTTACTCGCATGCCGGGCTTTTTGTGTTGCCTTCGTCTCACGAAGGGTTGCCCATCGCTTTGCTGGAAGCATTGAGCTATGGGTTGATGGTGTTGGCAAGCGACATTCCGGCCAACCTGGAGGTGGGTTTGCCAGCGGAGCATTATTTTCCGCTGGGCAATGTTGACGCGCTTGCGGATAAAATCAGGCAGCAGTCGAGTAACGGTTTAACTCTTGCCGCACGGGAGAGCATTCGAGCATGGGTTGCCCAGCGTTACGATTGGCAAGATATCGCTGAGAAAACGGTTAAGCTTTATGCCAACTGTATGAGCCGGAATCGGCCTGATCCTATTGTTAAAAGCCCAAGCTAAAGCAGGATACTGGGGCGTATATGACATCAATCGGGAATAGAGGATTTGCTAATGCGTAATTTATTTTCAAATTATTTTTATTTTGCCGCAGGAGTCGTTTTTCTGCTTCTTGCCAAGGTTAAGCATAGTCTGGAAGGCTACAAGACCCCTAAACCATTCGGCGTGTCTGAGGCGGAACGGTGTGTCGATTATGATATTAAGGTGGTTAAAGAGTGGCTTGAATCATTGGATGCTTACGCAGGGTTGCCCGGATCGCTGGTCGGGAAGCATGTGCTGGAACTTGGCCCTGGATCGGATCTTGGCAGCGGGCTGACAATACTTTCGTATGGGGCGCAAAGCTATACGGCGATTGATGTGAATAACCTGATCGAAAACGTTCCGATGCAGTTTTATGATTGTTTGTTAGACAGACTGCAAAAAGAGAATCCTGGGATTGATGCCAATGTACTGAAAAGAGAGCTTTATGAGCAGCGACAAGGCATGTCAGACCGACTGAAATTTCATTGCCGGCCGGATTTCAATGTCCTGGAGGCAGTGGGGAAGGGTAAGGTGGATATTGTGTTTAGCCAGGCCGCATTTGAACATTTTGACGATGTACAACGTACCATTCAGGAGCTGAGCGCTGGATGCTCGAGTAATGCCGTAGCAATAATAAGCGTTGATCTTCAAACCCATTCCAGATGGATACGGGACAAGGACCCGAACAATATTTATCGTTATCCTGACTGGCTGTATAACAAGTTTTATTTTAAAGGCACGCCTAATCGAGTCAGGCCTTATCAGTATAAAGAGTTGTTCGAGAAAAATGGTTGGCGCGATGTCACGATACAACCGCTGATTAAACTTGACGATTCCCGTGTGGAGAAAGAGGCCCCCTATCTTGCTGATGCTTTCCGGACTGACAAATCCGAAATGGGGTCTTTGGGTATTCTTATTTGCGCTCGCCGGTCAGGTTGACGGCGGCTTTTGGTCCACCGCGACGACAACTTCGCTTTGCTAAGCTGTACGCGGTGGTTTCCGAAATGATTAGACGCTGTGCCGGTGAAGATTGTTGGCTATCCGGCACAGCGTTATACATCCTACTTCTTCAGTATTGCCCTTAATTTAGACTGCTTTTGAAGGTCGAAGTAGTCGACGTGGTTGAAGAACCGTTTGTTGCGGTAATCTTGTAATAATAAGTAGTGTTATTGTACAAATTACCTAGATTTACTGAGTGACTTGTAGACAGATTGCTGTCAACAACTTTGAGAGTGTAGGTGCCGGCGGCAGCAACATCGCTCTTCACTGTGTACCAAACTGTTCCGCTGGTTGGAACGTTAGTGGTCCATTTAATAGTAGCCGAATTGCGAGTTATGTTAGTAGCATATTTGGACGATATGTTAACGCTTGTCGACGTTGGCTGCGTGGTAGTCGTCGGCGTGCTGGTAGTCGTAGGCTCAGTAGTTGTAGTCGGAGTCGTTGTAGTAGGGCTGGTCGTGGTAGTGGTTGAACCATATTCATGACCGCCTATATCCGGCGCACTTCCTCTGCTAGCTTTAAAGTAGTCATTAGACACGCTGGTTAACGCCATTGCAGCATTGATCGCAGGCGAGCTTCCCGATACCTTAAAATAAGCTGGTGTCAAAGCGCCCGGTGAAGTTGATCCCGATCTTGACACTTGCGGATCTCTAACTACGTTAGTTGAGGCCGCTGCTGCTGACGGAGGTGTTGTCGCCCAGTTATTGTGAGAGAAGGTAAGGCCGCTTTTAGTGGCTACGCTACCGCCTCCCGCGAGAATATTATTTCTAATTTGGGAATTGGAATGGATCACGGAAGAGCTTCCGCCTACGTTCAAGCGTCCATCAACGATAGTGTTGTTTGCTATCAGTGTATTTCTTAAGCCGGAATTGGTAACGCCGGTCCAAGTGAAGGCGCTGAAATCAACACCACGCAGGAAGTTATTGATCAGCGTGTTGCCGGAAGAACGAGGTCTGCTTGCCACTTCATCAAACATCGCGATACCTGGGCGACCCGAGTTACGAGTAGTAATGGCAGGTGCTGAAGAAGCATAAACCATGTTGCGTTGCACCACGCTATTGGTGGCGTCAGAAAGATACATATTAACGGTCCAGTTGTCGTAAACAATGTTATCTTCAATGGTGCAGTGATCTACCTCATAGCAGGACAGGCCTTCGCCCCAGTTGTTGTAAACCTTGTTGCGGCGAATAGTCGCGTATGAGGTAATGCCGGGCTTTAAGGCAGAGGCGTTGCGATTGCGGGCCGCATTCAAGCCGCCGCTCCACATGCCGCCGCCAGAACCGTTCGCATTCCGTCTTGCGGCCTGCCATACTGAAGAATCTTCAACCGTGCTGTAGTCGCCTTGAGCCAGTATGCCGTTTTCCCAAGTGTGATGGACATTCATTTTGCTGACCGTATTATGGTGGCCACCTAACCAAACACCATAGCCACCTGCATGTGCGCCATTAATGTTACTGTTTTTGACTTCAAAACCGGAAACCTTGTTATTGTTGCCCGATATTGATATCAGCGATCCCCAGTCACTGCTAGGATATGAGGTTTTACCGTCAATCACAGGGAGTTCACCTTGATAAGCGCTCAGGCTAATGCCGCTTTGGCTGATGCTAACGGCTTCCACATAAGTGCCCGCTCTCACATAAACGATATCGCCAGAACTTCTAGCCTTGCTCAATGCCTGTCTGATGGTTTTTACAGGAGTTGAAAGCGATGTACCGTTGTTGGTATCAGCACCATTAGGCGAAACGTAATAGGTCGCCGCATAGGCTTGTTGAAGACCGAAGAGGCCCTGCATGCAAACAACAAAAAACAGTTTGCTGGAAATTTTTTTCTTCATATTAATTTGTTTGGAATTTTTAATTACAGTTGTGGCCCCATGTGATGCTGTATGTGGGACGCGTAAGTCGGATGTCCGAGAAAAATGCTTCGTAGTGGGACGGATTTGCCGGTCGTCTTGACTTAAAGATTGTAAGCCCGGATTTAAGTCATTCAGATCTGATCCGTGTTTCCGAGACAAGCTAAGAGTCGCCGCTGAAAAGCTAGTTGAAGGAGGTAACAAACATGCTACTTTAGTCGATTTAGTCATAAATTATCTCTATTACAAAAACCATTTAATTGCGAGACATTCGATGTCTCATTTTTATATCACATTGAATTATAATTAAAATCACAACAAGCATGAGATGCTTTGATATTCCATTGATGCGAAAAAATTTCTATATAACTCGAGCTAAAGTTTATCCGTGAAATATTAATGTTCTCTTAAAAATACGTACAATTACCTAAGTATTTTCACCTATCGGTAATCATCTCCAATTTTTGATCAATTAATTAAGAGTTTGCCTTACTTATATATAAGGAACAGGATGTAGGTGAGTTAAAGCGAAAATTTTTATTGATGCTTTCAAGCTTTTCAAGCTTATAGACCCTTAAAGCAATGCGGGGCGGCACGGTCCGAGCGTTGTGGCTAACAGTGTACCGATGAAAATCAGGCTGTGGAAGGTGGCAGCGTACAGTCTGTTGATGTCATTCCCAGCAAAGCCCGGCATTCTTGGTCTTGTTTTTTAAGATAAAAATCAAATAGTTAATGAGTGAGTGATTGAGTTGCTTTCTATGGCTGTAGGCACTTAATCAGCACGCGAAGGATCGGACAGTCGATGAGGACCAGCAAAAAATCGAAACAGAGCGCTCGTAAGATGACCTGAAGGGGCATTATCGTTCATAATAGCTGAAGCGCTTCATATCTGTAGCTGTTCTGACATTACAGCTGTAAACCACAATTTTGTGAGAGGCATTATTATCCTATGACGACATCGCATATTTATCGATTTAGCTTTATCACATTTTCCTTGAGTCTTGTTTTGGCGCTGTTTATAGCCGGCTCACAACCGCAAGCTGCCGGCTTGTTTGTGTCTCCGGTTGATAAGCTGGTGCATTTTCTCTATTTTGGAACCTTCACCTTTGCTATAGCCATGAGTAATATCATGCCGCTTAAATACGTCGCTATTTTGGCGGTTGCGCTGGGCGCGGCAGATGAATTGCATCAAATACTGCTACCGGGGCGTATGCCGGGGGTTGATGATTGGTTAGCCGATTGTTTCGGGGTTGTTACGGTTGTCTGCCTTTTTTCTGTGGCCCGAAAGCAGCAAACATCTTTAATGCGGAACTGTGCAGACTGTTCAAGAAAATAAGCTTGAATATACCCAGCTAAAAATGCCGTGCGAGCGCACATTGCCGGTAGCTGTAATGATTGCACAACGCTATTGCGTGATTAATAAGCCCGCTATAACAGCTCCTACCAAAGGAACTCCAACTCTAAGCGCCAGGGCTTGGCTGCCAATAGTCAATATCAGAACGCCTTTAACGCTTGAATTAACAGATACCGCAATAAGAATAGTCTTGGCGGCGACGCTGAGGTTTGTTCCGTCACGGCTCATCTGCGACATCAAAAGGGTAATAGGATCAACATCCGCCATACCGGAAGTTGCCGCTAGAAAATAATTGCCCATATCGCCGAAATAAACGTTGAGTAGTTTGGATAGCCACATGATAACGACTAAAAATGCACCGAACTTTAACGCCATACCTAACTGAAAAGGGTTTTCCAATTTTATTTCTTCATCGGTCCGAAACCCTCGTCCGCTTCGCCATAACAGAAAAGCAACAAAATAAGTAAAAGCGGACATTATTAGCAAGGCAGGTAGCAGCGCCAGGGATAACTTGGGATTCATAACCGAAGTTAGTAGAAGAGTGCGTATAAACATGGTGGCACAGGCCGTTAAAATGCCTCCCGCCAGCACATTTTCCATGTTTGGATATTGCTTCGATAACCTGGATAAATTAAGGGTAACGGCGGTTGAAGATACCAGCCCTCCCAGCGCGCCCGTTAAAATCGGTCCATACTGATTGCCGACAATCTTGACGGCAAAATAACCCAGATAGGAAATGCCCGCAATCAGTACCACCATCCACCAGATTTGATAAGGGTTAACGGCAGCCAAAGGGCCATAATTCCGATCCGGCAGTATCGGCAGAACGACAACCGAGATCAACAATAATTTTAGCGTGGCATCCAATTCCTCCTGCTCCAGTTTTTTCATCCAACTGTGGAGCAAAGGCTTAAAGCCGAGCAATGATGTAATAACGACTGCACTTGCAGCAGCAAGAGCAATATGGCCGAATACAGTCAGCGCGCCCAGGGTAAAGGTAATCATCGACGCAACGGTGCCGGTGATGCTGAAATCCTTAAACCTATCGAGACCTTTGCTGTAGGCAACCAGCAAGATTGATGCTAGACCCAGAAAAGCAAACTCCATAAAGTAAGCGTTCATTTGTTGAGCCAGGATGCCCGACAAGGCACCCAGCAGGCTAATCATCCCGTAGGTGCGCAATCCGGCAACGCGCATACCTTCTTCCAGTTCACGGGTACGCCAGCCACGCTCCAGGCCGATGAGTAAACCTATTGCCAGTGCAATACTTAGAAGCTTGAAACTTTCCAGCTCAGTCATCTATATAACTCCTTTAAACGTTTGCCAGCGATAGCTTCATCAGTTTGCTTGGGATTTCAGAGGTAGGGTACGCAGTGCATATCAGGATAAATTACAATAAATGAAACCTTAACCGTACAGGCTATCCGGCTTTCGCTCCTGTACCTGACCGTTGGCGCCAATTAAAACCGTCGTGGCCAGTCCGTAAAAAATGCCATGCTCAACAATGCCGGGGATGCTGTTTAAGGTACTGTTGAGCGTTTCCATGTCAATATGCTCGTCAAAGTTCATATCCAATATCAAGCTGCCGTAAGCGCTTATCGCAAAACCGTTTTTATTGGCATTTTGACGTAAATCGCCTTGTCCTCCGTTTGCTTCCAGCTGCTTTTTGACCAGTTGCCAGGCAAAAGGCATCACTTCAATGGGGATAGGGAAACGCTGGCCGATACGATCAACCAGTTTGCTCGCCTCAGCCAGCACTAAAAATTGCTTGCTAGCGGTTGCCAGCAGTTTTTCACGTACCAGGTCAGTCCCTTGGCCCTTGAGCAAGGTTAAATCCGGCGATACTTCATCGGCGCCATCGACATAAAGATCGACATGGCTTACCTGTTCGAAACCCAGCACCGACAAGCCGAGCTGTTGCGCCTTAACCGCACTTACAACCGAGCTGGAGACGGTGGTTACTTTAAGGCCCTGCTCACGGCTGCGATGCGCCAGTTCTTCAATAAAGCAATTCGCAGTCGAGCCGGTGCCAAGCCCAACCAGCATTCCGTCAGTCACTTGATCGGCGGCACGTTTGGCGATAAGTTCCTTGTCATTCATGGCTTACACCTCAATGTAATGGCTAGAAGAATCTAATAACGTTATGCCATTGTGCGTTTCACAGCAGAGCATTATCAGGAAGATAAAAGTAGGTTAAACCGAGCGGCAATTTAAGGCTTGGCCGATAATCAGTTTAAGCCGACTGTTTTAAAAAGATATTATTCCCGATGCAGTTTTATGTCCAGCAAGCCATCATAGATGGGCTAGAGCAAATACAGCCTATAGACAGTTTACAGTTTGAGAGACAACCATTGCCCAACTTCAAAGCCTCTGAATTTTTGCGGCGGAAGCCGTAAAAATTCTGGCATACTTGGATTATTCCGCTAAGTATCAGTAATTGACGGGTATGGGGTGTATAACAAAAACAAGCCGTCCATTCACCGCTTGTTTTTGTTATCACAATTGATTGGGGTTGTTTTCAATCCTTATATTCTGTACTGTCAGTTAATGGGTAACTTCCAGGATATGGCGGTTAAACTTTTTTCTGAGGGTCTCTAATGCAAAATCAGCAAGTACTTACAATCGATGGAAATCAGGCTGCTGCTACGGTAGCCCATAAGCTCAACGAAGTCATCGCGATTTACCCGATAACGCCTTCGTCTAACATGGGCGAATGGGCGGATGAATGGTCGTCTCGCGGACAGGTCAATTTATGGGGCACAGTGCCGCAAGTTATCGAAATGCAAAGCGAGGCAGGCGCCGCCGGAGCCATTCACGGCGCGTTGCAGGCCGGATCGATGGCGACCACGTTTACCGCTTCTCAGGGCTTGCTGCTGATGCTGCCCAATATGTACAAAATTGCCGGCGAATTGACGCCGACGGTGTTCCATATCGCCGCCCGTTCGCTGGCTTGTCAGGGCTTGTCGATTTTCGGCGACCACAGCGATGTGATGTCGGCGCGGATGACCGGTTTCGGCATGCTGTGTTCCAATTCGCCGCAGGAAGTCATGGACTTTGCGCTGATCGCCCATGCCTCAGCGCTGGAAGGCCGTATTCCGCTGATGCATTTTTTCGACGGCTTCAGGACCTCGCATGAAATCGACAAGATCAGCATGCTGGATGACGAGATCATGCGGTCAATGGTTGACGAAGAGTGGGTGCTGGCGCACCGGCGGCGGGCCTTGTCGCCCGATAACCCGGTGCTGCGCGGCACGGCCCAGAATCCCGATGTGTATTTCCAGGCCCGGGAATCCGTCAATGCTTATTACCAGGCGATGCCGGGGATCGTGCAGAGCGCAATGGACCGGTTTGCCAAGTTGACCGGCCGCAGTTATCGCCTGTTTGAATATATAGGGTCGCCGGAAGCAGAGCGCGTCATCGTCATGATGGGATCGGGCGCGGAGGCCGTCGCCGAAACGATCGATTATCTCAACCGTCAGGGCGAAGCGGTCGGCTTGCTTAAAGTGCGTTTATACCGGCCTTTCGATGCTGCCAGCTTGTTGGCGGCGCTGCCTTCGGCCTGCCGCAAAATAGCGGTGCTGGACCGCACCAAAGAGCCGGGCTCGGATGGCGAGCCGCTGTATAAGGATGTGCTTGGCACGCTGGCGCAGGATTTTAGCAGCGATTCGGCCAGGTTTTCGCAAATGCCGAAAGTGGTGGGCGGCCGATACGGATTGTCTTCCAAGGAGTTTACGCCCGGCATGATCAAGGCGGTTTATGATGAATTAACAAAACCGCAACCGAAAAACCATTTCACCATCGGCATCCACGATGATGTCACCCACACCAGCCTGGAGTGGGATTCGGCTTATCGCACCGATGCCCATGCCGATACCTTTCAAGCCATGTTTTACGGCTTGGGCAGCGACGGCACGGTCAGCGCCAATAAAAACACCATCAAAATTATCGGCGAAGCGACCGATTGGTACGCCCAGGGTTATTTCGTTTACGATTCGAAAAAATCCGGCGCGATCACCGTCTCGCATTTGCGCTTCGGGCCTAAGCCGATACGCTCGACTTACCTGATTGCCGAAAACGATGCCAACTTCATCGGCTGCCACCAGACCATCTTTCTGGAACGCTACGACATGCTCGCCAACGCGGCGGAAAACGCGGTATTTTTACTGAACTCGCCGGAGTCGGTCGACAAGGTTTGGGAATCGCTGCCCGCCAGAATGCAGCAGCAAATGATAGCCAAAAAAATCCGTTTTTATGTGATCGACGGTTATGCGGTCGCCGAAAAAAGCGGCATGGGCAGGCGCATCAACACCATTATGCAGACCTGTTTTTTTGCGATTTCCGGCGTGTTGCCGCAAGAGCAGGCGATTGACGCGATTAAACATGCGGTCGAAAAAACCTACGGCAAAAAAGGCCGTCATATCGTCGAGTTGAATTTCAAGGCTATCGATGAAACCTTGGCTAATTTACAGGCAGTCCCTCAATGTGGCGGCGACTTCAGTCACCTTGCGGAACAATCGGCGACTGAAGTCGTCGCCGCATCCGTTATTCAATCGCGGATGCCCGACGCCGCACCCGATTTCATCAAACGGGTAACCGGCGAAATTATTGCCGGTCGAGGCGATGCCTTGCCGGTCAGTGCAATGCCGGTTGACGGCACCTTCCCAACCGGCACGGCGGCTTATGAAAAACGCAATCTGGCGCTGGAAATCCCGGTTTGGGAAGCCGACTTGTGCATCCAATGCGGCAAATGCGTCATGGTTTGTCCGCATTCGGTCATTCGCAGTAAAATTTATCCGACCGAAGCGTTGGCAAACGCGCCAGCCACTTTCAAGCATGCGCCGATGCTGGGCAAGGATTTTCCGCAAGGTCTTGAAATCACCTATCAGGTTGCGCCGGAAGACTGCACCGGCTGTACGCTGTGCGTCGATATCTGCCCGAGCCGGGACAAATCCAACGTTAGCCGCAAAGCTGTCAATATGCACCCTCAAGCGCCGCTGCGCGAAGCGGAGCGCGAAAACTGGGATTTCTTCCTGGCTATCCCCGAATACGACCGCAGGCTGTTGAAAACCAACACCATCAAAGGCTCGATGGTATTGCAGCCGTTGTTCGAGTTTTCCGGCGCTTGCGTGGGTTGCGGCGAAACGCCGTACATCAAGCTGGCGTCGCAATTGTTTGGCGACCGCATGGTGGTCGCCAATGCGACCGGATGTTCCTCGATCTACGGCGGCAATTTGCCGACCACGCCGTGGACCAAAAACGCCGAAGGCCGCGGTCCTGCATGGAGCAATTCCTTATTCGAAGACAATGCGGAATTTGGTTTGGGTATGCGGATTGCGTTAGACAAGCAAAACGAATACGCCAAAGAGTTACTGGCTTCATTGCGCGGTCAATTAGACGGCGAGCTGATTGATGCGATTCTGAACGCAGACCAGTCCGATGAGGCCGGGATTTACGAACAGCGCGAGCGGGTTGCCGCACTCAAGGAACAACTTCCGTCTTTGGCCGGGCAGGCAGCCAAAACATTGCAGCAGTTAGCGGACAGCTTGTGCAAGAAAAGCGTCTGGATTATCGGCGGCGACGGCTGGGCTTACGATATCGGTTATGGCGGTCTCGACCATGTCCTGGCCAGTGGGCGTAACGTCAACATCCTGGTTCTGGATACCGAGGTTTACTCTAATACCGGCGGTCAAACCTCAAAAGCGACCCCGTTAGGCGCCGTGGCAAAATTCTCGGCAAGCGGCAAAGCGACGGCTAAAAAAGACTTGGCATTGCTGGCGATGGATTACAACAATGTGTATGTCGCCCATGTCGCTTATGCCGGTAAAGATACCCAAACCCTGAGTGCATTTCTGGAGGCGGAAGCCCACGACGGTCCGTCCATTATCATCGCTTATGCGCCTTGTATTGCGCACGGCGTGGATATGTCCAACAACCACAGGCAACAAAGCCTGGCTGTGAAAAGCGGGCACTGGCCGTTATTCAGGTTCAGTCCCGACAAAATCAAACAGGGCAAGAACCCGATGCATCTGGACTCTGCGGAACCGTCGATTCCTTACCGCGATTTCGTCAAAACCGAAACTCGCTTCAGCATGTTATGGCAAACGCATCCTGAAGACGCAGAACGCTTTTTGGAACAGGCGCAGCAGGATGTGAAAAACCGCTATCACTATTACAAGCAACTGTCTGAGCTGGAATGGAATGAATCGACCAGTGTTTCAGCGGTGAAAGCCCAACTTAAAAGCGAAAGCGCCAAGGAGACCGACAATGGTTGATTTAACGACTGATTACTTAGGACTGAAACTGGCTAATCCCCTGGTGCCGTCGGCGTCGCCTTTGAGCAGGGATATGGACACCGCGCGCAGGCTGGAAGACGCAGGCGCATCGGCGCTGGTGATGTATTCGTTGTTCGAGGAAAAGATCGAAACCGAAGAGCATCAAATGGAACGTTTTTTTTATAACCAGTCGATAGGCCATAATGAATCGGATTCGTTTCATCCGATGCCGGATAACATCCAGACTTATCAGGAAACGTATCTGGAACATCTGCAAGCACTCAAGTCCGCGCTGGCGATTCCGGTCATCGCCAGCTTGAACGGCACGTCATTAAGCGGCTGGGTCGAGTACGGCAAGCAACTGCAACAGGCGGGCGCCGACGCGTTGGAGCTGAATATCTATCATCTGGCCGCCAATAGCGATGAAAGCGGCGAGACTGTCGAAAACCGTTATCTGGACATCTTGCAGGAATTGAAAGAACAGGTCAGCGTACCGATTGTCATGAAGCTTTCTTCGCAGTTCAGTTCGCCGATCCATTTTGCCAAACGCCTGGAAGCCGCCGGAGCTAATGGCATAGCGTTATTCAACCGTTTTTACCAGCCCGATATTGATTTGGAAACGCTGGAAGTGGTGCCGAAACTGGAACTGTCATCTTCAGCGGAAGCGTTATTGCGCATACGCTGGACAGCGTTGCTGTACGGACGGACCAAACTATCGCTTGCGGTAACCGGCGGTTTTCATCAGTCGCAGGACGTGCTGAAAGCGCTGTTAGCCGGTGCCGATGTCGTGCATCTTTGCAGCGTATTGCTACAGCATGGCACCGGCCGTTTAGCTGACATACTGGCTGAAATGGAGCAATGGCTGGCCGAGCATGAATATGAATCGGTCAGCCAGCTAAAAGGCAGCGTCAGCCAGCAGCACGCCATCGATCCCAGTGCTTATGAGCGTGCTAATTATGTGCAGGTGCTGGATAGTTATTCCAGTCCGGCGGGGGTGTTGAGGTAATCTTTGTTAGGGTGCGTTTTTTACGCACCCTTGTTCAAGCTTTAAAGGCTGGGTAGTGTGTCAAAAAGCATTGAAAAATTTCCAGCAAAAAGCGCCAAAATTCACTATAAAGAGCCTTATTTTTAAGCTTATGCAGATAACTGAAGCGGCAAATTTCGAGCGCTAGTTTACACTCCAAAAATTATCGACTCTAAAACTGCTTGAATCACGGATTGGAGCATGACTTAGAAACTTAAAAGCTTTAAGAGAAATAATCGGTAGCGCCAAACCAATCCATCGCAGTTTTATTTGCAGAGGTCGGTTTTTCACTAACCAACTCGTCAAGAACATATTCCAGGCCATAAAAATTACCATTGTCAAAAGCCTGATTCATGGGCGCGAAAATATCACTATCCGAATCGAAATTTTGGTTAACCATCTTTCACCTTCCTGTCTCGCAGACTGATATACAAATTTAGTGCATTACAAATAAACTTTTCGGCATGAGGAGCATTAATTATGCAAGCCATGGTCAAAATGCGCTGTACTTGCTGAACAGAAGCTGAAGCAGGATAACACTGGGCTGTAATTGGGCTGTCTGTTTTCGACATAGTGCGGATGGTGAAACGGTGCAATATCTATTTGAACGGAATAGAGGCGCGGTTGTCGAGAAAGGTCGTCTCGAACGATTATTTACCCATTTAGTAGCCAGGAATCAGGGAAGTCTAGCTGACAAACCAGGGCATCCTGCTTTCCCGCGATTTGCAAAGCGATAATGCCAGTCAGTGATGATCTTTTGGCCGAGCTTTTCAATGTGCGGTAGCGCACAGACTCACAGTCCTCCGCGTTTAATAATCACTTAAGCTCAACACTGTGGAGACTCATTATGACCTTTCCTAATGATGAATGCACCGCCTCCAACAAACTCAAGCCAGCCCAGTGTCGTGCGTGGGTAACTCGCCAACCGGTTAAGAATAAAGCGGGTTGCGGCGCATGCGGATGAGGACTACTTTAGCGATACCATGAAACGCCGCATAAATGGGTTCTAGCTCATGAGGTGTCGTTGAACAGCGAAACCCGCAGCCAAGGTGGGCTGATTATTGCTTTGTTCGCCAACTTTTACGAGTCCGCGCCTTGGATTTTCGGTGTTGTCGGCGTTTGGGCATGCCGGGAAAGCGCTTCAGAAATATGAGCTTGCGCTGCCGATGCCAGTGAACGATACGCCGGAACCGGTACTGAAACTGCTCGGCGATCGGTCTCGGATGCCTTCCGTCGTCGCAGCCCTTGTCACCCAAGCGGAAGGAATCGGCATGCAAAACTTCATCATTTAAGCAGACCTGCCGATTATGGCTACCCAACTTTCCAAGCTTGACCTTATCCTCAACACGATCACCGACGGCGTTTTGGTGGTCGATAGTCAGGGCGTCGTGCTGTATGCCAACCAAGCAGCCGAAACCCTGTTGGCGCGCAGCCCGCTAACGGGTCAATCGTTGGCAATTCCGGTTAATCCTGATAAAAACAATTATCAGGACATTAACCTGATCCGTCCGCAAGGAATCGCCTGGGCAGAAATGCGTTCTGCGCCGCTGGAATGGGACGGACGCCCCGGCTACGTCATCGCCCTGCGCGACATTACCGAACGCAAGTCGGCAGAAGAGGAGATCAAACAACTGGCCTTTTATGATTTGCTTACCAAGCTTCCTAACCGTCGGCTGTTACAGGAACGCTTGAAGCACAGCATTGACGTGGAACGCCGCGAAGGCAAACAATTGGCCTTGCTGATGCTCGATCTGGACCGTTTTAAAGCCGTCAACGACAACTTGGGACATTTAGCGGGTGACGAGTTGCTTCAGCAGGTCGCTGAAAGAATCAAAAACCGGTTGCGCGATGTCGACATGGTGGCCCGTTTGGGAGGCGATGAGTTTATCGTGTTGCTGGAAGATATTCCCCATCCGGACGATGCCGCGCGGGTCGCTGAAAAAATTATCAAGGATTTAAGCAAACCTTTTAAACTGGCTCAAAGTGACGATGTACGGATAGGCGCCAGCATTGGCATCAGCCTGTATCCTCAGCACGGCGACAGCTATGAAATATTATTGGATTACGCTGACACCGCGTTGTATCACGCCAAAGATAACGGGCGCGGCTGTTTTGCCTATTTTTCCGAAGACCTGACGACTTCCGCCCGTAGGCGCATTGAAATGGAAAACCGCTTACGCCGGGCGGTTCAGCAACAGGAACTGCGCGTATTTTACCAGCCGCAAATTGACATTGTCAGCGGCCGTATTATCGGTGCCGAGGCATTAGTGCACTGGCAAGATCCTATTGATGGCCTCATTCGGCCCTCCTGCTTTATCCCTATCGCCGAAGAAACCAGTTTGATTGTAGAGATTGGCGAATGGGTGCTGCGGGAAGCCTGCCGGCAAGGCCGGTTGTGGCTGGATATGGAGTTGCCGTTGTTAACCATGGCGGTCAATGTTTCCCCACACCAGTTCCAACGTAGCGACATCAGCGCCTTGGCTGCAAAGGTACTGGCCGAAACCCATTTTCCGGCAGGGCAACTGGAACTGGAAATAACCGAAAGCGGATTGATGGAAAATCAGGACAAAACGATGGCTATTCTCAACAACTTGCATGAACAAGGCATACATCTTGCCATTGACGATTTTGGCACAGGGTATTCGTCGTTGGCTTATCTCAAACGATTTTCGCTGGATGTGCTGAAAATCGACAAGAGCTTCATTACTGAGATTCCCTTTAATACTGACGATATGGAAATTGCCGCGACTATCGTGGCGATGGGGCATACCTTAGGTTTCAAAGTGCTGGCAGAAGGCGTGGAAACCACGGAACAGTTGGATTTTTTACGTCAAACCGGTTGCGACATTTATCAGGGGTTTATCGCAAGCCCACCCTTGCCGGCGAAAAATTTTGCCGACTTATTGAGTCACCAAAGGAATGGTAACCGAATTTAAATTAAGGCAGTTAAGCGACTGGACGGTGCCCTATGATCTGATCATGGTCAGCAACATTTTAAAATCACTGACGGCTTTTAAGGCGTGCGGTTCATGGGCCGGTATTATAATTATCTCGCCTTGCTTCAGATGGAATGGTGTCCCCGAAATCTTGATTTCCACCTCGCCATCAAGAACCTGAACCAAAGCGTCAAAAGGCGCTGTATGTTCACTTAGCCCTTGGTCCATGGCAAACGCAAATAAAGTCACCGTCCCTGTATCTTTCTCGATGATGGTTTTGCTGACCACCGCTCCCTGTTGATAATTGACCAAAGCAGCCAGTTGGTTTTGCATTGTTTCTTTATTCATTTTCTTTCTCCATTCATCACGTCTAAAGACTGGCCATTGAGCCGCTGGTTCATGCAATCTTATAAATCAATTCTGGCCGGGAAGCATCCGCCGGAGCGTATTGTCTTTTACAATGCAATGATGAAACAGCGCGGCAGCGGCATGCAAGCCGATGAGAAAGTAACCGACTGTGCCGGCGGTTTTATGTACCTCTTTGATCAATTTCGCCAAGGGCTCGTTTTCGCTGATGAGCGCCGGTAAATGCAATCCGAAAAACGGTATCGGCTTTCCGGTAGCGCTAAGCATCAGCCATCCTGCCAACGGCATTCCGATCATGAATACGTAGAGCGCCAAATGCATAACTCTGGCGAATAGCTTCTGCCACTTTGGCGGATTCGGCTCAATATCAGGACTGGGGCCAATGATGTGCACTGCCAGGCGCAGCGAGACCAGAGCAAGCACGGATAAGCCAAGCATGTTGTGCCAGATTTTCATTGCTTCGCGAGGATCGCTTCCTTTGGGGAAAAGCCCGCGCAATTCAATGCATGCAAATACAGCAATGAGTAGTAGCAGCATTATCCAATGAAGACCGATAGAGAGTGACCCGTAACGGTCTGTGGTGTTGCGCCAGTTCATCGTGTTGTTCCTGGAAATAAAATTATTTGACGGCAATCAGGCAGGCAAAGTTAAGCCAGCGAAAGTAAGTATCGATGCGCTTGAAACCGGCCCGCTCCAGTAAAAGGTAGTTTTCATCCAGCCGGTAAGGAATCAGCACATTTTCCAGCGCTTCGCGTTTGCGCTGATTTTCAGCGTCGGTATATCCGCTTTGCGACTTTTTAAATTGCAGATAATGATCAATATAAAGACGATTCAAGCCGGCATCATTGCTTAAAATCTTTTCCGATAAAAGCAGTACGCCGCCCGGCTTCAATGCAGTATGAATATTTTTAAGCAAACGTTCCCGGTCAATCGGACGCACAAACTGCAAGGTCCAGTTAAGAATCACCGCGTTACAGGCCGGTAACGCGGGCAAATCGCTCAAGTCAGCGGTCAGCAGAGACGCTCTGTCTTCTGCAAGGGCAGTTGATAATTTGGTGCGCGCCTTGTCCAGCATGGCTTCGGAATTATCATAACCAACAAACTTGGCCGTTTTGGGGCATTGAGGGTGACTTATAATGTGCTCGATGGTGGTTCCTGTTGAACAGCCGAGATCACAGACCACACCGTCCTGTTCCGGTAAAAATGCCATGATTAAATCTGACTGTAGGCGCTGAACTTCACTGTAAAAAGGCACGCTCCTGGCGACCATGTTATCAAACACGGTTGCAACGCGTTCATCAAAGGTAAAATCTTCCACCCGATTGATATGCTGAAAAATTCGATCTTCCTGAGTCATTGATTCGCTCTTTATCATGATGTTGTTAAGGGATCCGGCTATCTCATCGATTTAAGACGCTCGGTTTTCTTCAGAAAACGCACCATGGCATAAGCCGTAACTATCAGTATTGTCGCGGCTATGACCGGTGCTTTGTTTTGAGCTAGATTGTCTGCAAGCTTAAGCTTCCAGCTGATCAATCCCAATGAAATCATTAGCGATGTAAACAATGTACCGTATTCTTTAACGGCAACCGCCGGCCAGTCAAATTTATAGTTTCCGATAGTTTCCGGCAACCCTCGAAGCTTGGGCAGCCAGCGCGGCACATCGGCGCAATAGTCGATATAGGCTTGGCCAAACTTTTCAGTTAAAAATCGCTCTTCACTGAAGACGACAAGCCGGTAAATCGCCATAAAGCCTAATGAGCCGAGGATGATGTCGGTCATGTTGCCGGCGATGAACATAAAACCAACGACAATCAAAATATTGCCGACATAAAGCGGATTTCTGCAATGTGCAAAAATACCATCTGTCACAAGATTTTCAGCGTAAATGCGTCTGTTTCTACCGCCGCGAACGATATAGGCCAGACCGATTGTTAATATTCGTAGCGCCTGTCCAACCGTTACCATTATCAAACCCATTGCCAGAAAATAGTCCCCAGGCATCGTGCCGAGAGCAGTGGGCGGAAAAAAGAACAGCAGTGCGGCGATAAGAACAGGGAACAGCACATTTCTGGTGTGAAAGAGAAAGTTTCCCCACTGATTAAATAAATTTGTCATGGCTTATTACTCAGATGTTACCGATGATTATTTTTATAAAGTATAAGGATTTCAAGTGTACTGTCGGTTTATCCGAGAATAGCATATCCACATTCTTTAATCTTAAACAACATTGCCGTAATCTTGAACTCGATTTCACCTATGGGAACAGCAACTTTAAATTAAAAGACTGAAGAATATATAGGACCGAAATTATTTTTAACCTTGTGCAACAACACCTAAAACATGATTCAGAAATGTCAGATGCCAACGTTGGTGATTTCTTCCGTCATAGTATTGCTGAGTAAGTGCATAGGATACATAGGTAATATGACGTATTTATGAAATATAAAAATTGAATTCAAAAATTTCCATGAGGCTGTTGACGCATTTAAAGCGTCAAACAGCTCTTCCAGAGCCGTGATATAATTAAAAGCAGTTATAACGCATTTATATTGTATAAGTTGCATTTACTTGCTATTCTTTTCCCGTCGCCAACCGTATTGGCTACAAACCGGCCTTGTAACAACGAAGGCAGCAATAAAACTTATAAACAATGGGAAGCAAGCATGAGCACATCTCTTTACGAAAGAATAGGCGGAGAACCGGCAGTCAATGCCGCCGTTGATATTTTTTACCGCAAGGTTCTGAATGACAACCGCATCAACCGCTTTTTCGACAACGTTGACATGGAAAAACAAGCGGCGAAACAAAAAGCTTTTTTGACTATGGCATTTGGCGGTCCTCACAACTATACCGGGGAAGACATGCGTAAAGGCCATGCGCATCTTGTGAAGATGGGCCTGGATGATAGCCACTTCGATGCGGTTGTAGAAAATCTGGGCGCAACGTTGGAAGAGTTAAACGTCCCGCAAGAACAGATTGCCGAAGTGGTGGCAATTTGTGAAACCACGCGTAACGATGTCCTGGGCAGATAAATATAATCACATGACTCCATGATGTTTGTTTTTACGCAAACATCATGGAGCCGGACTTAACGGTAGAGCCATGTATAAACTAACGATTGAAGACCACGCGTATGCTTGCCAGCCGGATGAAACAGTGCTTGAGACGTTATTGCGCGAAGAGATTAATATTCCCTATGCCTGTAAAAAAGGCACCTGTCATAGCTGCATGGTGCGCAGTCTCGATGCTCTCCCGCCGGAAGCCGCTCAGGCCGGGTTAAAGAATACCCTGAAAAAGCAGAATTATTTTTTGGCTTGCCTGTGCCGTCCGGAACAGGACATGATCATTAAGCTGCCGGATCAATCGGAGTTTTATACCGAAGGAAAGGTTGTTGCCAACGAAATGCTCAATAGAAATACGCTGCTACTGATCATAGCTTTTAAGGATGCATTCGAATTTAACGCCGGGCAATATGTTAATTTACAAAGGCCGGATGGGTTAACGCGCAGCTATTCGATTGCCAACACCCCTAAAGAATCCAATACTGTGGAATTTCATATTCGCCGCTTGCCAAACGGCAGGTTTAGCGAATGGCTACATGATGAGATCAAGGTAGGGGATAGCATTGCCGTATCAGAACCGCGCGGGCATTGTTTTTACCTGCCCGAAAGGCGCGACCAAGGCATCCTTCTGGTAGGGACCGGAACAGGCTTGGCGCCACTGGCGGGTATTCTGACCGATGCACTTGCGCATGGTCATAGCGGCCCCATTTATCTGTTTCATGGCAGCCGTGAAGTTGAAGATCTCTACCGGATCGATGAGATGCGCCAACTTAGCAAAGAGCACGAAAACTTTCATTATATCCCTTGCATCTCAGGCCACCATGTTCCTGAAGAATTTTCTTGCGGGCGCGTCAACGAGGTTGCGTTGGCTTCGCTTAACGACCTGAAAGGCTGGCGCGTATTTCTCTGCGGTCATCCGGAAATGGTCAATCAAATGAAAAAAATGACCTTCCTCAAAGGCGCCGCATCAGCCGATATTTACGCCGATGCTTTTTTGTCGACACCGGCATGAGCAATGCCGCTCATCACGATTATTGCCCTGTACGGCGCTGTGTAAACCAGCGCCGTTGGGTTTCATTGGCCATAAGCCAATCGGCAGTCGTTGCGGTTATTGCCGGCGACATGATCGTATTCAAGCAAAAAATTTCTTGCTGATCAGCGGCCGGTTATTCTGTTGCTTTTACACAAAAAAGCATGCCAAGCTGCCGAAAATCAGCTGTTTGTTTAACGCTATGCAAAGCTAATACCCAGCACCTCCCTGACGGCTACAGCCAACACCCAACTGCTTGTTGCAGACTAACAACTGACAGGTTGGGTTACGGTCCAAGATACTGAAAAGATTAACTTCTTTAGGGTTAATTAATGGTCAAATCACTTGTTTTGCTTATTTATCGGGAGGACTATTTACGTTCAAATTAATTAAACAGTGGAGTCAATAATTATGAAAATTATCAGAATATTAATCTTACTGGTTTCTTTTTTGGCGATAGCGGGCGCGGCGTTTTTCCAGCTTTTTGTGTTACTGGCAAATAGCCTGTTTTTCCAGCAAAACTATCATCGGCATTTCCCGCGGCAAGGTTAAGTTCGTGGTGAGAAGTCTCCCTGGCATTACGCGCATTAGTAATGCCTTAACCGCCAGCTGCTGATGATATCCGGGTGTTTTTTATAACCGAAAGACTTCACAAGATAAACCAGGAACCGCAATTCGCCGGAACATTGACCAAGAATACGGTTACGGGGCTTTGCACTTTAAGCCGTCTCGCATTGAACCCGATCATTCAAAGCCCAAGCCAAATCGATGAAATATCGAAGTCAGCATCATCTCCAAAATAAAAACAGCCCTGCTGCCGAGGCACTCGGTTACAACCCAGGGTAAGCAACGTTTCAAGCAACACATCAATCATTGCGCCGATTAACGGTGAAAGCTTTAAAAGCAAGCGTATCTATTTTTCATGAAAACGCATCCCTACATATTGACGATAGTTTGTTAACGGATATCATTGGGGCGCAGTAATAATTGGCTGGCTGCAATTAACAGTCATGAAAGGGTTTCATTAGCCTGGCATTATCGATGCTTTGGCGTATCCGCTTAACACCAATGAGAGGGAAAATTATGATATTAGCCGGAGATATAGGCGGAACAAAAACGGTATTGTCCATTTTAACCAGAGATGCTAACGGCTCGCTGGTATGCTTGCAGGAGCAAACCTATTCAAGCCAGTTATTCCCGGAATTTGATGACGTTTTAACGGACTTTTTACCCGCTGGCGCCAATATTCAGGCAGCGTGTTTTGGTATTGCCGGCCCGGTCGTCAACCAACGTTGCCACACCACAAATTTGCCGTGGCTGCTGGATGGGGCAGCACTGAAAATAAAACTGGGCACCTCTAAAGTAAAGCTTCTTAATGATCTGGAAGCTATGGCGCTGGGCATGCTATATCTGCCCGAACAGGATCTGGTAGAGCTCAACCCTAATGCGGAAGTTCAGTCAGGCAATATTGCTGTCATAGCGGCAGGAACCGGTTTGGGCGAAGCGATTCTTTATTGGGACGGCAATAAACATTATCCAATGGCTACCGAAGGCGGACACAGCGATCTTGCGGCTCAAAATGCCCAGCATGACCAGCTGCTGGCGTATCTAAGAAAAATCTACCCCGATCATGTCAGTTACGAGCGCATCCTGTCGGGTATCGGTTTCAGCCACTTGTACGATTTTCTCTGCGAGCAGGGTTTTGCGCCGCCTTGCCCGGAGGTTCCCGATATCAGCAGCGACGTTGTCGACCGGAATGCCGTGATTTCCGAACTCGGGGTCTCCGGTAAAGATCCGTTATGCGTCGAAGTCGTCCGGCTTTTTGTTGAACTCTATGGCGCTGAAACAGGCAACCTGGCGTTAAAGTCGCTTGCCATCGGTGGCGTTTTTATCGGCGGAGGGATAAGCCCAAAAATATTGCCCGCTATGCAGGACGGCAATTTTATCCGCGCATTTAAAGCAAAAGGCCGTTTTCTTCCGTTGCTCGATAAGATTTCGGTGAAATTGTCATTAAATCCGCGTACGCCTTTAATCGGCGCTATTAACTATTTTGATCTGTAAAAACAGTTAATATCGACGACGTAAATTACCGCCGGTTGATTCTCATCATTTATCCGCGGCATCAAGGCCGTTCCGTTGCTCCACATCCACATAGTGGCGCAAGGGTTCACCCACATAAATCTGACGAGGGCGGGCGATAATCACCTGCTTGCTGTGCAGCATTTCCCGCCAGTGGGCCATCCAGCCGGGCATTCGGCCGATAGCAAATAATACCGTGAACATATTGGTAGGGATGCCGGCGGCGCGGAGAATCAGCCCGGAATAAAAATCGACGTTGGGATACAGTTTTCGGGAGATGAAATAGTCGTCCTTTAAGGCAATTTCTTCCAGTCTACGGGCAATATCGAACAAAGGATCTTTAGCCCCGGACTTATCGAGCAATTTGTCGCACTGCTTTTTTAATATCATCGCGCGGGGATCAAAGTTCTTATAGACGCGATGGCCGAAACCCATCAGCCGGCTGGGTGAGTTTTTATCTTTTGCCTGATTGATAAATTCAGTGCCGTCACCACCGTCGGCATGGATTTGTTCAAGCATCTGTATCACTTGCTGATTGGCCCCGCCATGACGCGGTCCCCACAGCGCCGAAATGCCTGCCGAAGCGACCGCATACACATTCGCCATGCTTGAGCCTGCGGTGCGCACCGAAGAGGTGCTGCAATTTTGCTCATGATCGGCATGCAGGATCAGGAATATATCGATGGCTCTGACGATATCTTCATCCAACTGGTAATCGCGTACCGGCGACGAAAACATCATATTCAGGAAATTGCGCACATACTTAAGCTTGTAGGACGGGTAAATGAGCGGTTCGCCAATCGATTTCTTGTAGGAGAAAGCCGCGATAGTGCGTACCTGGGAGATCAAATTGACAACAATTTGCTGCTCTGTCGCAGCATCGAGCCGATCGGGAATAGGGTAGAACGTAGACAGTGATGCCACCATGGTCGCCAAAATCCCCATGGGATGCGAGCCGCGCGGAAAACCGTTGAAAAAATGGTGCATGTCTTCGTGAATAATCGAAGACTCGTTCAGGCTGGTCGAAAAATCCAATAATTGCCGGCTGTTGGGCAATTCGCCGTTCAGCAGTAAATAAGCGACTTCAACAAAACGCGAATGCTCGGCCAATTCCTCAATCGGATAACCGCGATAGCGAAGTATGCCTTTTTCGCCATCAATATAGGTAATGGCGCTCTCGCAGCTGGCGGTGTTGCCATAGCCTTCATCCAAAGTCACGTAATGGCTTTGACTGCGCAGTTTGGAGATATCGATGGCTTTTTCGCCCTCAACGCCAATGAAAGCAGGCAATGAGTAGCTTTTATCGCCCAGCGTCAATAGGGCCGGGGGCAGTTCTGTTAATTTATCGGTCATTTGATCAATCTCCAAAGTTGGTGGCACGACCATCAGCTAATTTTATTTATCTGCTGGTTCCCAAGTTTCGGCATGGGAACACCCTCTTGGAAGCTCCCGCTTCCCGACATGCGAGCTTATTCTGCACTTCCAATGCTTGAGCTTGGGAACGAGCCATATCTGTATTATCCAGCTTCGGCGCCGCAAGTCTACTGTAAACGCATATTCGCGACTTGGCTGGGTAATGCCACAGGCCTTGGCGTCGCTTCGCTGACGCCGAGTCTTCAACATTTTTCGGCAGCACCGCCCGGCCGGAATGTTGTCGAACGGAGCCGGTCAGACGCAAGCGGCGCTTAATAACATTAATGCAGGGCTTGTTTTTATCCGCTTTAATAATTACGATGAATGCCAGTAAACAGTAAAACCCGGCACAGCCAGATAATGCTTAGACAGCGATTTTTATTATTGTTAATACTCATAATGGTCATTACGCCGGTTTGGTCGGCGCTTGGCTATTATTCGGGTGCGCTGTCTGCGGAACTGTTTTTAGGACAAAGCAGCACTGTCAATGGCGCGGATGATTCCGATCACTGTCGTCATCAGGACGAATTTAAAGCAGAATGCCATGCAAGCGGGAGTTGTACTTTTCACGTTTGTGGCGACGGAGGAGTTGCCGCCGCTTTTGTATTTACCCAAGCCTATAGCGCGCATCGCTATGAACATTGGGAAAAGTCCGTTTCCCGTTCCCTCTCATTTTCCCCGGAAATAAGGCCGCCTATTAATAGCCTCTAAATCTAGGGTGTGATGAACGCTCGGTTTACAGGGTAGCTACTTACTTTCCTGGCCGCGCCTATTTAATCGCACTCTAACCGTCGTAAGGCAGGTAAGTTTTTTGCCCTTTTAAACGCTGAGGACGCAAGCATCCTCGGGAAACGCCCTACGCGGACTCAACATAACATCTCCGTTTTACGGACTTTATAACGAGTGTTGGAGGACCTATGTCACCACAAATTATTTTCAAGTGCTTTTGCTTGAATATGCTGCTTTCCGTCTGCGTATTTGCAGATGAACAGCCGGTAATCAAGGAGGTATTAACATTAAAATCTGCAACCGAACAGGCCGTTCGGGATAATCCCGACTTGGCGCAGATGCAGGCCAGGGCTCAAGCGATGGCCGCTATTCCGTCGCAAATGGGCGCTTTGCCCGACCCTGAAATCAGCATCAATGCGATGAGCCTGCCGATTAATACCTTTAATACCCGGCAGGAAGATATGACGCAATTGGGCGTCGGTATCTCGCAATCCTTCCCCTTTCCGGGCAAGCTCGGTTTGCGTGAACAAGCCGCGGCTTTTGAAGCGGAAGCCGCAACGCAAAACGCTACCGAAGTACGCTGGCGGCTGCTGAGCGAAGTTAAATCGACCTGGTGGTTGATCTTTTACCTGGACCGGGCGCTCGGGATTGTTGACAACAACCATGCGCTGTTGCAGCAGTTTGTCCAGATTGCCAGAAGCAAGTATGAAGTCGGGGAGGGCTTGCAGCAGGATGTCTTGCTGGCGCAACTGGAATTATCCAAATTGCTGGATCAGCAATTGATGCTGAAAGCTTCGCGCCGTAACGCCGCCGCCAGCCTGAACGCGCTGCTGGATAAACCGGCCAACGAAGAGGTCCGTTTACCGGACAAGATTGACTCGCAACTGCCGGCCATTCAGCAGGAAACCCAGCTTTATCAACAGGCGGAAGCTTCGAGAGCCGTACTGGAAGGCAACCGCCAAGGCATCAATGCCGCGCAATCCCGCTTGGAACTGGCCAAAAAAGACGTGCTGCCTGATTTTAATCTGCGCGCTTCATACGGTGCCAGAGACGATATGCCTTCCGGCGACAGGCGGGCCGATCTGTTAAGTTTGAACCTGAGCATGAATGTGCCGATCTTCGCCGCGCAAAAACAGGCCAAGGCAGTTGATCAGCGTACCAGCGAGTTAATGCAGGAAAAATACGCCCTGCAAGATCAGTGGAACAAGGTCCGCGCGCAAATTTCGCAAGGCTATAACGACTACCGGCGCGCCAAAGACCAGGTTGTGCTGTTTGAGACCGGCATCGTGCCGCAAGCCAGGCAAACCGTTGCTTCGATGCTGGCCGGTTATCAGGTCAACAAGGTCGATTTCCTGAACCTGGTGCGCAGCCAGATTACCTTGTTCGAATACGAGACCCAGTATTGGAAAGCCTTTACCGAAGCCAATCAAGCGTTGGCTCAGTTAAGTTCGGCTGTCGGTAAGGAGGAAATTTATGAATAGGCAGTTAATCATTACCTCAGTGTTAATGCTGGTTTTAGGTGCCGGCTTAGGCTATCTGCTTGCATCCAAGCCGGAGCCAGCGATTAAAGAGCAGTCCCGGCCCGTTTTACCCGACGATAAAAAGCCGCTGTTTTACCGTAGCCCGATGAATCCGGCTGTTACCTCGCCGGTTCCGGCTAAAGATGAGATGGGCATGGACTACGTGCCGGTTTATGCAGAGGATAATGCCGGTGCTGATGAAACCGCAGGCAGCGTTAAAATCGATGCCGTTACCGTGCAAAACATGGGGGTGCGCACCGCTACGGCAAAAAAGACCCTACTTTCCCATACCGTTCGAGCCGTCGGCCGTGTGGCTTATGACGAAGAACGTATCGTACGCTTGCATCCCAAAACCGAAGGCTGGATTGAAACCCTGCGCGTCGATAAAACCGGTGAACGGGTCAAGAAAGATGAGGATTTACTGAGCATTTATTCGCCGCAACTGGTTGCGACCCAGCAGGAATATATTCTGGCCTTAAACAATCTTAAAGTGCTGGAAAAAAGCCCGATTGAAGACATCCGCCACGGTGCGGAAGAACTGGTCAACAGCGCGCGTGAACGCTTAAAACTGCTGGATGTCCCCGCACATCAATTGCACGATCTGACCCATAGCCAAAACGTCAGAAAAAGTCTGCATATTCATACGCCGACGGACGGCATTGTCATACAGATCGGCGCTCGCGAAGGGCAATATGTGACGCCCGAAACCGAGCTGTACATGATCGCCGATTTATCCAAAGTTTGGGTTTACGCGGATATTTACGAATACGAACTGCCTTGGGTCAAAGTGGGCGACCCGGTTGAAATGCAACTGGCCGGCGTTCCGGGACGTATTTTTCACGGCCACCTGGCTTTTATTTACCCTTATGCCGAAGCAAAAACCCGAACCATCAAGGTGCGGCTGGTATTCGATAACGCAGAATTATTGTTAAAGCCCGAACTGTTTGCCCAAGTAACCATCTATGCCGGCAAACAGGTGGATGCGCTGGTGATTCCGTCCGAAGCCGTCATACGCTCAGGCGCGAAAAGCCAGGTCTTTGTCGTGCGCGGTGCGGGCAAGTTTGAGCCCCGCCCGATTACCACCGGCTTAGCGTCCAATGACGAGATTGCCGTGCTTGAAGGACTGAAAGAAGGCGAAGAGGTCGTCACCTCCGCGCAGTTTTTAATCGATTCCGAATCGAAGCTGCGCGAAGCCACTGCAAAAATGATGGAACCCTCAACGCCGCAACAGCCGGAGCCGAGCCGCCTGATCATGGAGCAGGGGGAGCATCAACATGATTAGCGCGATCATCGACAGTTCATTGAAAGACCGTTTCATGGTGCTGTTGGGCGCTATTATTATTGCTGTAGCCGGGTTTTGGTCCTTTAAAACCATGCCGCTGGATGCGATACCGGATTTGTCCGATGTGCAGGTCATCGTGTTCACCGATTATGCGGACCAGTCGCCGCAGGTTGTCGAAGACCAGGTCACCTATCCGTTAACCACCGCGATGCTGGCTGTGCCTCATGCCAAAGTGGTGCGCGGCTATTCGTTTTTCGGCCTATCGTTCGTCTATGTCATTTTTGAAGACGGCACCGATATCTACTGGGCCAGGTCGCGAGTGCTGGAATATCTCAATTATGTTAAAGGCCGGCTGCCGCAAGGCGTCACGCCGACCTTAGGCCCAGACGCCACCGGCGTAGGCTGGATTTACGAATATGCACTGGTGGACAAAAGCGGCAAGCACGATCTGGCGCAGCTGCGCTCGATTCAGGACTGGTATTTGCGCTATCCGCTGCAAACCGTTTCCGGTGTGTCCGAAGTCGCTTCCATGGGCGGCTACGTCAAGCAATACCAGGTGGAGGTCGATCCTAATGTGTTGCAGGCGTACCAGATTCCCTTGTCTACCGTTATCAACGCGATCAAACGATCCAATAATGATGTCGGCGGCCGTTTGTTCGAAATGGGTGAAACCGAATATATGGTCAGGGGCTTGGGCTATATCAAATCCGTCGCCGACCTGAAAACCATCCCGGTCGGCGTCGATGTCAACGGCACGCCGATACGCTTGCAGGATGTCGCCCATATCCAGATCGGCCCGGAACTGCGCCGGGGCGTGACCGAACTGAATGGCGAGGGCGAAGTGGCAGGCGGCGTGGTAATTATGCGCTTTGGCGAAAATGCCCAGCAGACTATCAAGGATGTGCGGAAAAAGCTGGATGAACTAAAAAAGGGTTTGCCGGAAGGGGTGGAGATCGTCACCGTTTACGACCGGGGCAGCTTGATCGAACGCGCCGTCGACACGCTCAATTCCGCGCTGATCCAGGAACTGGTCATTGTCTGCGCCCTGGTCGCCTTGTTTCTGCTGCATTTGCGCTCGTCGCTGGTGATTATCATCACCTTGCCGCTGGGTGTTTTAATGGCTTTTATTGTCATGAAATGGCAGGGCATCAACGCCAATATCATGTCGCTGGGCGGCATTGCGCTGGCGATCGGCGATATGGTCGACGGGGCGGTGGTGATGGTTGAAAATGCCCATAAGCACTTGGCCGAAGCCGCAGAAAAAAAACAGGCCGAACTGACCCGGGACGAACGCTGGCAAGCCATCGGCAACGCGTCCAGGGAAGTGGGTCCCGGCCTGTTTTTTTCGCTGCTGGTCATTACCGTTTCTTTCCTGCCGATCATCACCATGCAGGCGCAAGAAGGCCGCCTGTTCAGTCCGCTGGCGTTTACCAAATCCTACGCAATGGCGGCGGCTGCAATATTGACTGTCACGCTGGTGCCGGTGTTGATGGGGTACTTTATCCGCGGCAAGATCATCCCCGAACACAAAAATCCGATCAACCGCTTCTTGCATTTTCTTCACGCGCCCGTTTTAAGGCTGGCGATGCGCTGGCGGATAGTAACCATCATACTGGCTGCGTTGTTGATGGCGTCAACGCTATATCCATTGTCCAATATTGGCAGCGAATTCATGCCGCCGCTGTATGAAGGCGATCTTTTATATATGCCGACCACGTTTCCGGGCATTTCGATCACCAAAGCCAAGGAACTCTTGCAACAGACCGACAAGATTTTGAAAACATTTCCTGAAGTGCAGCAGGTGTTCGGCAAGATCGGCAGGGCGGAAACGGCAACCGACGCAGCTCCGCTGATGATGGTGGAAACCACCGTACAGCTAAAGCCGCAAGCGCAGTGGCCTGATCCGGACAAAACCACCCGGCAACTGATGGATGAAATGGATAAGGCCGTTCGTTTCCCGGGCTTGGCCAACACCTGGACCATGCCGATCAAAAACCGCATCGATATGCTGTCTACCGGCATCAAAACGCCGGTCGGCATCAAGGTTTCCGGCCCCGACCTGAAAGTCTTGCAATCTCTGGCATTGCAAATCGAGCAGGCCATGAAGACCCTGCCGGAAACGCTGTCGGCCTATGCGGACCGGGCCGTCGGCGGCTATTTCCTGGATTTTGACATTAACCGGGAAGCGGCGGCGCGTTACGGCTTGACCACCGGCGATGTGCAGGATGTTATTCAAAGCGCAATCGGCGGCATGAATATCACCGAAACTGTTGAAGGGCGGGAGCGTTATCCGGTCAACCTGCGTTATCCGCGCGACATGCGCGACAACCTGGAGGCGTTACGGCGCGTGTTAATCCCCACGCCGACCGGTAATCAGGTACCGTTGACGCTGGTCGCCGACATTAATTTTACCCGTGGTACGGACGTGATTAAAACCGAAGACGCCAGCCCCAATGCCTGGGTCTATGTCGATATCAAGACCTCGGATATCGGCGGCTTTGTTACGCTGGCGAAACAAAAACTGGCGGAGCGCGTCACCATTCCCGCCGGTTATGCCATCACCTGGTCAGGCCAGTTTGAGTATATGGAACGCGCGGCAGAGCGCTTGCAAATGGTCCTGCCGCTGACCTTGCTGCTGATTTTTGTGCTGTTGTATAGCACGTTTCGCAATATCACCGAACCGGCCATTGTCATGCTGGCCATCCCGTTTAGCTTGATCGGCGGCATTTGGCTGGTGTACTGGCTCGGCTTCAACCTGTCGATTGGCGTCTATGTCGGCTTTATCGCGCTCGCCGGCACGGCGGCCGAAACCGGCGTTATGGTGTTGAGTTTTATCGATATTGAAATTGATAAACTGCGGCAGCAAAAACAGGCGCTCTTGACCGGCGCAGAAATCAGGGCCGCCACCGAGGCCGCCACGGCTTTGCGCGTGCGGCCTGTCGCGATTACCTCGCTGGCCAATATCGTCGGCTTGATTCCGATTATGTGGGCCACCGGCGCCGGGGCTGATGTCACCCAACGCATCGCCGCCCCGGCGTTGGGCGGCATGCTGACTGTGTTGATATTGAGCCTTTTGGTATTTCCGGTCATCTACAGTCTGGTTTTGCAGTTTCAAGAACAGCGAAAGCAAGGGGTTAACTGATGTTACGCACGGATGTTTTTTGCTCCCGTATGCCGCGCCGAGCACCGGAGCTTTTGTCGAGAATAGCCCGTTAGGGGTGCGGCAGGGAGGCCGCACGTTGGCAGAGGGGCAGGAGCCCCTTCTGCCGACCCTCGGCAAAAGCGAGGAGCGCAGGACACAAGCGGCAACCGGGCCGCCTTTCTTTTGGATACTTTTCTTTGGCGGAGCAAAGAAAAGTATCTCGCCCTCGGGTGCGAGAACCCGATTCAAATAATCGTCGCGGTAGCGACACTTTAATAATCAAAAGGCTAATGCAGTCTAAATCCGAACAACTGCGTAACATCAGATGTTAATACACATTGTGCAAGTAAAATTGAATGAAGGGTGAAAAACAATGTTTAAGTTATTGATTTGATATAAATGGTACTGTTCGTGAGTTAATAAATCGCTGGTTGGGGCCGGTGTTTACCAATCCCTGAGCTATAAATCCCAAAAATGTTTGGTTTTTAGTGATAAGGCCTTCAGTTAAATAACCTGATAGGTAGCAATGCCTATTGATCTTCCAGTTAACTAACTGAAAAATAATGTCTTAAATGTTTTAACTACTTGGGAATAAGCTCATGAAAACAAAATTACTGCTTACCTTGCTTTTAATTTTTGGGTTAGTGTCCGCATGCGCCGAAATGGACCCGCATCCGATGAATATGGATATGGCCGTGCAAAATGCGGAAACCAAGGCAGATTATGAGGCGTTGGCGAAACACTATGAGGAAGTGGCGGGAGAAATGCAGGCTAAAGCGGAAGAACACAAGAAACTGCTTAGTCACTATCAATCAAAAAGCTATCGCTACGGTAAGCAGGCGCAGGACTTTAAAGCGCATTGTGAAAGGCTGGTTGACGTCTACGAAAAAGCCGCCGAGGAAAATCTGGAAATGGCAAGAATGCATCGCCAGATGTAACACTTCAAATCATGGCAATTTAGGCGGCTACAAACAGTCTTGATGGAACAAACTGAAATCGGGAACGATTAAAGCGTCTCCAAGACTGTTATTTTTAGCCGTTTTTTAACATTTCAACCTAATTGCGGTTTAACGCCGCAGCGGCATCCTGCTCGTTACCGGCCAGATGCGCGTCGCGCGGCGGCAATACGTCTGCGACGGCTTCCAGGCGTTTCCAGGCAGGCACCGGCGTTTCGCAATGCTCCTTGGGAACGAATGCCGATTCTTCGACCAACGTCATTTTGTGGATATAACGCGGACAATTGGGGAACATTTCCCGCAGTTTCACCCGCAACACCATTTGGGCTTCGGGCCAGTGATTTTGCAAAGGATCATCGTCCTGTATAAAAGCGCTGCCGTTGAAACGCAGGCGGGCTTGGCGCTGAAAATCGACGAACAACAGGCTGACCTGCTCGTTAACCAGCACATTGCCAGCCGACAGATACATGCCGCTGCCGTCGTACAGCGGAAAAGCCAGGGTCTGTTCGTCGATAACCTTGACCAAGCCGACGCTGCCGCCTTTGTAGGAACAGCTCGGGCGTCCTTCACGATCGACGGTCGCGAAGAAAAACATGTTCTGTTCTTCGATAAACGCCTTGTCTTCCGGGCTGATTTGGTTGTTGATTATGGCTTCGACGAGACGGTCGGCCATCGGCCTGGTCTCGAAACGGTCTTGCAGCTGTCGGCTGCCTTCATGGAAAAATTCGCTCATTGTTTCTCTCCGGAGTTATGGGTTGATGATGTATAGGAAATATCTCTCAAGCTACTTTCGATAAGAATAATTGCGGCCTGCTTGGCTTGCTCGGCGGAGCCTGAATGGCGCTTCATCTGTTCCGAAACGATCGCGCCTTCGATCAGCAGGCTTAATTGCAGCGCCAGAGTTTTCGGCGATCTTGAGCCAGATTGTTCGGCCAGATCGGCAATATAGCTTCTAAAATGCTCATAAAACTCGGCAGACACCTGATGCACAGGGTTGCCATCCAGCGAAAATTCGGCGGCGGCATTAATAAAAGCGCAACCTCGAAATTCGGGAATAGCCATCCATTCGCCAATCACGTCAAAAACCGCCAGTAATTTAGCCTTGGGCGTATCAGCCCTGCCGTTAACCTGGTCGGCAAACCAGACCCGGAAATCCTCATCGCGCTTGCGCAGAAAGGCAAGCACCAAATCGTCCTTGGAAGGGAAGTATTTGTACAGGCTCATTTTGGTGGTGTTCGCCGCTTTGGCAATCGCATCGACGCCGGTCGCCCGGATGCCTTGGCTATAAAACAGCTCTGATGCGGCTTGCAGGATTTTTTCTTGAAGAGTTAGCGACATAGGGAAGGGCGTAGAAAACAGGTTGATTGTCACTATACCGGTCGGTATACTTTAATGTCAATATACCGAGCAGTCAGTATATTTTTTATAAAATAACAAATGAGATAATTCGATGGAAATATTATTAATTGGCGCTGTGTTGATGATTTTTGCTGTGTTGGTTTCAGCGTGGCTGATGACTTTTGCAAGATGGTTTCCTGTCAAAGGCATTGATGGCGAATTCCTTGCCGATTACAAAACCCTGATCAGGGCGCATATCGACTTTGCGTTAATGGCTTTGTTTTGTCTGGGGTTTTATGCCGTTAAAGTGCCTTTATCGGTTACGGCTTGCTGGCTGGTGGTGATTGGCGGCATTACTAATCCTTGCGTGTTTGTCGTTGCGGCGTTTGATCCTGCTTTTTGGGAAAAGACAATCTGGAAAGTCTACTCGGCTATCAGTTTTATTATCACAACAATAGGCTTTGGCTGGGTTTGCATTAGCTTATTGGATTATGCTGTATAGCTGATTTTGAACAGACAGGGCTATTTCCGCCCTGTCTGTGTTGAAACATTGCTCAGGAATCGGCAGCATGGGCACTTCAGCAATCAGCTGTCGGGGATTTCGTCGAAATCCGCAATGGATGCGCCGGATTTTAGAGGTCTTCGTAATGATCAGGTACGTTTATAGATGCCGCGCACTCCGTACTGGTTTCTGGAATACAACATGCCTGCTTCTGCCAGGGTTTCGGAATGTTTTTTTAAAAGCTGACGTATCATTTCATGGCTACAGGAGGGTGCATAGTCCAGTTCCACCACTTTGCTTGCCAGCAGCCGCAATGTCCAGTGCGCGTGTCCTTCCGGCGCTTCGCTGCAAGCGATGGCAATGATGTGGGCGACTTGTTCTTCCGTTAGCTTTGGGGCTTGTCCGGGACGATCACGATCTTTCAGTGCCGCTTCCGGGCCTTCTTCCGCGCATCGTTGCCGGATTTTTGCCACCATGGAAGGAGACACGTCCAGTGCCTGGATAATGTCTTTATCGTGAACACCGGCCGCTGCTTTTAATAGGATGCGGGCTCGCGTTTGGCTACGGGCCGCGCTTTTGCCTTTATGGACCAAGGCTTCCAACTGACATTTTTCTTCGTCGGTCAAATTGACTTTATATTTGGCTATCATGACTGAACCTCGCTGAGTGAAAGTCAATGCTCATACCCATACGTCACTTCATCGCGTCGTTTGGGCATGACTGACTAGGTTGTTAACACTCATTTTCTCCGTCGATCTGAATCGGTAGAGAAAAAACAACACGTTCTGCCTTTTTCCGAGTTTGCTATTGAAAACTAAAGCTCCTTTATGGGCTTCAATAAGAAGGTGACTGGTTAATGGGCCCTGAGCAGAACTGCTATTTCAATATAAACGCGTCTGAAATCATTTATTACTATTGACCAAAAGCAGAGATTACTTGTCGCCGGAATAAAGTCCGCTGGGAACGTGTTCTGAGCATGGCTTTATTCCGGCTGCACTCGACAGATTTTATCTTATGCGGATCGAAGTGTAGCCCGTTACGAAGGATGAGTTAATAAGTATTGAAGCGTAATTTCGTACGAAATACAGTGGTTTAATGAAACTTTAATCCGAAATAAACGCAAATATGAGATTGAAGTCCGGCCATTGGAAAATTAATCCGAGACTCCAACGTAGTCGGCTAAGCCCCCATATTAGGTTGGCTCAGGCCGACAAGCGCGCTTCTGTAACTACTCGGTTCCTGTCAGGTAGTTTAGGATATTTGGACTGATTTTATAATTCCGGGGGATGAGTAATAATATCCTTTCAGGGGCTGTACGACTGGCTTTTCCGGTCTAGGTGTTGTTGAAGGAAACTTTGCTTGACGGAAAGCTTTGAGATAAGACGCTAGTGATATTTTAAAATTGCCCAACATAAATTGTTCTTTAGTTTGAAAAGTTATACGAAAATTTTGCTCTTCCCGAGCAAAAGCTCAGGCTTGTTACTGTATCTGAGCTTTAGCCGCCAAGTTGCGCTTTATGTAACCGAACTTGGCGATTTAGAAAGCATATTCTATGCCGCAGGCTTACAAGTACGATATAGGTGCCGTTACTTATGCTGATGCGCCGGGTACTTCAATATTCGCTAGCGTCCTGCTCAGAAAGTACCAAACCCATTGCAAATGACTCAAGCAAAACCGGAACGCTCCCAAGCATCCCTCCGGCGTTCGTATCTGCGATAGGCACGTTCTGCTAATTTATACTGCTTATCCATGCCATTGATTAAAAAGTCCGGAGCGTACTGTCTAAGTTTTAAGATTGTTAAATACAAGCTCCAAGCGTCATGTGTTAGTTGTCTCAGCATGATTCACCTCAGGTATATGAGTCTTAATTTGATAGTTAACTCTAACGTACATAGATGACGGCTTTATGACATGGCTCGTTGATGTTCGCCATGACTTGATTTTTTTACCACAACGCCAAGCTTTAAACCGTTGCCAAAGGTATCGGCATAATCGATGAATTTGTGGTGATGCTATGGGTTTTCGGGCTTGGCTTTCCCGAAATCTGCCAAAACCTTGTTGCGTGATACGCCTTTTTTGTCCAGGGGCAAACCGTCAGACGGCCGGTATTAATGCATATTTCATGTGCACTCTATTTAAGGTTAATATAATTTAAAGCCGGTTAACATTATGTTACTTTAGGACCAAGCTTTATTTGTTTATCAGCAAGTTGATTGGCTTTTGAGTTTCTGAGCTGTAGTGAAAATCGAAGTAGCGATATTTTGATTTTGAACTTTTAGTAACTAACTTGGGACAATGATCATGAGCGAGCAGATAACTATCGATTCAGTCAATGTCCGTCGGTTTCCGGTTGGGGTAGAGCGGCTTGAAAAAGGTATGCATTTTCGTGTTTGGGCGCCTGAAAGAAAAACAGTAAAACTGGTCATGAGTTCCAGGAATGAAGATCTTGCCCGTGTTCCCCCATCAATTGAAGTTGAACTGCAAGCCGAAGGAAACGGCTATTTTTCGGCGCTTTTGCCGGATGTTGGCGTAGGGACGTTATATCGCTATCTGCTCGATGATGATCCGCAATCCTATCCGGATCCCGCCTCGCGTTTTCAACCCCAAGGCCCGCACGGGCCATCGCAAGTGATCGACGCTTCAACCTTTGACTGGACGGACGCTGCCTGGCTGGGAATTGAGCTCCAGGGGCAGGTTATCTATGAGATGCATATCGGCACCTTTACCCATGAAGGCAATTGGGTCGAAGCAACCAAAGAACTGCCTGAACTGGCCAAGTTGGGCGTGACTGTTCTGGAGATCATGCCGGTGGCCGATTTTCCGGGACGGTTCGGTTGGGGTTATGACGGCGTCAATTTGTTTGCGCCGACACGGCTTTACGGGACTCCGGACGAATTCCGCCAATTCGTTAACCAGGCTCATACCGTGGGGCTTGGTGTTATTCTGGATGTAGTGTTCAATCATTTCGGTCCGGATGGTAATTACCTGGGGAAATTCTCAAACGATTACTTTTCAAGCCACTATGAGTGCGAGTGGGGCGATGCCCTGAATTTCGATGGGCCGAACTCTGATGGGGTGCGGGATTATGTGCTCGCCAACGCCGCGTATTGGATTAAAGAGTTTCACCTTGACGGCCTGCGTATTGATGCAACCCAGCAGATTTTCGACAGCTCGCCTGAACATATTATTGCCGCCGTGGTACAGGCTGCGCGTAGCGCAGGGGCTTCGCGCAAAGTCCTGATTGTCGGCGAGAATGAGCCGCAGGATACTAAATTGTTTTTGCCTCACGAACGCGGAGGCTACGGCATAGATGCCTTGTGGAACGACGATTTCCACCATACAGCAATGGTAGCAATGACAGGGCGGGCAGATGCCTATTACAGCGATTACCGGGGTACCGCCCAGGAATTTGTATCGACACTGAAGCGGGGGTTTTTATATCAAGGTCAATGGTACTCTTGGCAAAACAAACCCCGTGGAACCCTGGCGCTGGATATAGCTCCGGCCAAGTATGTCAACTTCATCCAAAATCACGATCAATTGGCCAATTCCGGCAGCGGCAAACGTGTCCACTTATTGACCAGTCCTAACCGCTATCGCGCCTTGACCGCGCTGTTCTTATTGGCTCCGCAGACGCCGATGCTGTTTCAAGGCCAGGAGTTTGCAGCCACCAGTCCGTTTTTTTATTTTGCCGACCATAAAGAGGAAATTGCCTATCTGGTGGCGCGAGGGCGCTCTGATTTTCTGGCCCAATTTCGCTCTCTGGCAACACCCGAAATGCAGGCCCGGATGCCGGACCCCGGCGATCCGCTAACCTTTACCCATTCAAAACTGAATTTGAATGACCGCAACCTGCATAAAGAAGAATATGCCTTACACCGCGATTTATTACGCCTGCGCCGTGATGATCCTGTGTTTCAGTCTAGCCAACAAAGCAATCGCATTGATGACGCCGTGTTAAGTCCGGATGCGCTGGTGATGCGTTTTTTCGGGGAAAATCCGGGGGATGACCGTCTTTTGGTGGTTAACCTGAGCCGGGATCTTCATCTGGTTCCGGCTCCGGAGCCGCTATTGGCTCCGCCTGAAGATTGTGTTTGGGATACCGTGTGGTCCAGCGAAGATCCTCAATATGGCGGTTTAGGCATGCCGCCCTGGCCTACAAAAGGCAACTGGTATATCCAGGGCGAATCCGCCGTTGTGCTAAATCCTGTTAACCCACCAAAAGGTACCGTTAATCATGAACAATGATATTGTTATCCGAACCCAATGGACTGGTGACCCAACTGAACAGGAAACGTTAATAAAAAACGAATGGTTAGTCACCAATGGTCTTGGCAGCTATGCGACCGGGACGATCGCGGGTGTGCCGACTCGTCGTTTCCACAGTTTTTTAACCGTCGCGCATCCTGATCCTTTGGGGCGCTACGTGATGCTTAACCAGCTGAGTGAGTTGGTTCGGCTTCCTGACGGCAGCATCCAAAAAATTGGCGGCATCGAATGGGCGAGCAAGGATATGGAACTGTATGGCATGTCCAGCCTGCGCGAATTTCGTTTGGACTGCGGAATGCCGGTGTGGCGTTATGAACTGGCAGGCCATGTCATTGAAAAATGGATACTGATGCCCTACATGAGCAATACGGTTCATATAGGGTATCGATTGCTTTCAGGGACGGGGCCGGTGCGGCTTAAGATTCGTGTAGCCGTTCATTTCCGCCCCCATAATGCCGCCCTGGACCAGGGGCTGCCCGCAGATTGTTATGACCTTCAAGCCTCATCTGTCGGACGACTGGAGATTCATGGGGTTTCGATTCCGCCTTTGCGCCTGTACATGGATGGCGGTGGCTCGGCATTTACGATTGAACCCAAACGCTTTACCGATATTCTCTACCGTATAGAGCAGCAAAGAGGCTACGGCGCCCAGGGCGACCTGTGGAGTCCGGGCTATTTTCGCGTGGATCTTATTCAAGGCAAGGATGTGACTTTTATCGCCTCTGCTGAAAACTGGGACAACATCCTGGCATTGTCTCCCCAAGAGGTATTTAAGGCTGAAATGGAGCGGCGTCAACGTTTATTGGCCATAGCCGCTCCACAATTGCAGCAAGGCCTGGCTCAGCAGTTAGTGTTGGCCGCCGATCAGTTTATTGTCGCGCCGACCAAGCGGGTTGTCGAAACGACGCGGATCCGTGCATCCGGCGGCGATGTGCGCACCGTCATTGCCGGTTACCACTGGTTTACCGATTGGGGACGGGACACGATGATCAGCCTGGAAGGCTTAACCTTATTAGCTGGCCGACATGTCGAGGCGGGACATATTTTGCGTACTTTTGCCTATCATCTACGGGACGGCCTCATTCCCAATATGTTTCCGGAAGGTGAGAGCGAGGGCGTGTATTACACGGCCGACGCCACGCTGTGGTTTTTTCATGCGCTGGACCGTTATATCGAGATTACCGGAGATAAGGACATATTCAAGGAACTGCTGCACAAGCTGTTGGACATCATTGATCACCACATTCAGGGCACTCGCTTCGGTATTTACTGTGATCCTTCCGATAGTCTGCTTGTCCAGGGCGATCCGCGTTATGCGCTGACCTGGATGGATGCCCGGTTAGACGATTGGGTGGTAACGCCGCGTCGCGGCAAAGCGGTTGAGATCAATGCCTTGTGGTACAACGCACTGCGCGTTATGGAAAAATGGATGAAGGAGGATGACCAACTCTCAGGCGCAAGCGAAATTACAAAGCTCGCCGATGCCGCCCGGCTTAGTTTTAATCAACGGTTCTGGAATGCACAGACAGGCTATCTGTACGATATCGTCGACGGCGAAAATGGCAAAGACGATCCGGCGTGCCGGCCCAATCAGTTATTCTCCCTATCGTTACCCCATCCGGTATTGGATCGGCAGCATTGGCAACCCGTGCTTCAGCAGGTTAGGGATCGCCTGTTGACGCCTGTCGGCCTGCGAACGCTGTCCTCGGATCATCCCGATTATAAACCCGATTACCATGGCGACCTTCGCACCCGCGATGCCGCTTATCACCAAGGCACGGTTTGGCCTTGGCTGCTGGGTCCTTACGTGGATGCCTGGTTACGCGTTCATCCCGAGCAGCGCAAAGATGCGCGCGACTATATTGATCAGTTGTTAGAGAGACAGTTGCATGAAGCCTGTATCGGTTCCATAAGCGAAATTTTTGACGCTGAAGGCTCGTTTACTCCGCGTGGCTGCATCGCTCAGGCATGGAGCGTAGCGGAGATCATTCGTGTTTGGGTTAATCTGGCTGAAGCCCTTAATAGTGATTAAGTAAAAGAGCCGCTTATATCTGTTGTTGCAAACAAGTTCGTACAAGACGGTTGGCGCTATACAACATACCCTCTGCATTCATATTGTTCCTTAACGGGCGTTGGAAGCTTCTGTTCCTTCGCCCGCGGTGTTATAGTCTGAGAAAACTACGCGATATTTAATCATGATCGGATTTATTCTTTGCAGCCTGTTGTTGGCGGCCCTGGTGCAGAAGCAAAGCGAGCTTTTACAGTTACTCGCCACTCCCGTGGCTTTGGGGGGCAGTCTGGCAGTGCTGGCTATCAGTCTGCTGGCAGGTTATCTAAAAAAAGTTCCCGCTGTAATCTGGCACGACGGCTTTGCGACCAGCTGCCTATTTGTCTGGTATGCCTATTGGGCGCCGCAGTTCGACGACGATGCACCCATGTTCTTTTTCTTTCCTATATATTACGCAATGTTAACGTCGATCGTGACGCTTACCCTGATTAACCGGAGTGAGGATTTCGATCAGGAATCCATCCGGAACTTGCGTTATCTGGAAAAAAACAACCGCTTTAACATCAGTATGATTGTGGCGTTTGTGCTGGTTAGTTTGCTAATTACCCGGCATTACACGCTTTACCCGATTGCGATGACTTTTTTTATAACCCGCCATACGATGATCGCTTGCCTGGAAGCTGTCGACAAGCGATAACTGGTTTTTTTTGAAATAGGGCAGGGTACGCAGTGCGTACTATTTCTAATCATCTCCCCACTCTCGATAAAGGTACGCACTGCGTACCCTACCAAGTTAAATCGATCTATTTATTACGAAGCTTTAGCAGACAACAAAGCATTCCGCAAAAACTCCGGTATCCGTTGTTCCAGCCAATACTTCGGTTTAAAAGGGATTGATCCCGATACGAAGCCGACATGACCGCCGCGTTGAGTCAACTCCAAATGCACATGGGGCGATATTTCATCCAGGCCGGGCAGCACTTCTTTGGTCATAAACGGATCGTCAACCGCTTGAATCACCAGCGTGGGCACCGAGATGGATTTGAGATATTGCCTGGAACTGGAACGCCGGTAATAGTCGTGTACATCGTTAAAGCCATGCAATTTGGCAACGACTCGATCGTCGTATTGCCAGAACGAATTGATCGCCGATAAATCGCCCAATTCCTTGATCTTCAGAGCTTCTTGAGACTGACCGATGCTTTCCAGGTGTTGTAATTTATTGCGCATGTAGACTTTTAACGCTTTCAGTAACCTGCTGCGATAGCATTTTGCAAAGCCGTTATCTAGTTTTGTCGCGCAGAGTCCCAACAACAAAGGCACAGAAACCGCGACAGCGGCAAACAGATTCAACCGATCGCCTTGTTCGCCCAGCCACTTTAAAAGTACATTGCCGCCCAATGAAAAACCCACGGCGCCTAAAGGTGTGTCAGGTTCTCGTTCACGCAGGGTTTGATAGAGAAAATGAATGTCTTCTGTTTCGCCTGAATGATAACTGCGCGCCCTGTTATTAGATTGGCCGCTACAGCCGCGGAGATTAAGCGCGGCACTGCGAAAGCCTTGTTTGAGTAAGGCGCTTTGCAAGCCTTTAACATAATCCGATTGAGAGCTGCCGGTTAAGCCGTGTATCAGGATAATCAATGGCTGATTGCCGGTTCCGCAGTAATCGATGTCGATAAAATCGTGGTCGGGAGTTGTTAATCGTTCGCGGCGATAATCGGGCGGATTGGGTGTTTTTCTGAATAAGGCCGGATAAATAGTCTGCAAATGACTGTTGCTTAGCCACCAGGCGGGCTTGAATGTTTTTTTGGTAAACATGGTTTATAGAATTTTGTAACAAGAATGGCTGATTGTAATACCATTTATGGACAATCTATTTATCTTGGCGGTTACCGATATGAAAAAGCTGGTTATTTACAATCACGGCAAAGACAGCATACCGTGGGGCGAAAAAACTTTTCAATTTGCCGAGGTTGCCAAACGCCACGGCTATTTATTTGAAAGTCCGGACTACCAAGCGCATTCGGACCCTGATAAACGGGTCGAACAACTGCTGGCAATGGATTTATCCGGCTACGATAAAGTCGTATTAATCGGCTCCAGCATGGGCGCTTATGTCGCAACAGTGGCCTCGGAATCGATTAAACCGCAAGGGCTTTTTTTGTTGGCGCCTGCGTTTTATCTGCCCGGCTACCGGCAGGCGGAGTTTAAGCCAACGGCTGAAGATATCAGGGTCTTCCATGGTTGGCAGGACGATATTGTACCGCCGGAGAATGCCTGGCGGTTTTGCCAAAAACACCGAATACGGTTGAACCTCTATGACACCGATCACCGGATGCTAAGCGCAATGCCTCAGTTGACAGAAGAATTCAGCCGGTTTTTGCAGGGTTAAGTGAACGGATTGATTTAAAAGTTGAGTTTTAGGCGTGATGGCCTCATATCTTTAATAACTAAACTTCAACAATAAGGCCACCCCATGAGTACACTGCATATTGTTTGTCCTCACTGCGATGCGGTAAACCGTATGGCATCCGAGCGTTTGAGCCAACATCCCCGTTGCGGCCAATGCAAAGAGGCTGTGTTTACCGGACATCCACTGGAATTAACCGGTCAGAATTTTCAACAGCACATTGCACGAAATGACATTCCTGTGGTTGTCGATTTCTGGGCGTCCTGGTGCGGGCCATGTTATACCCTATAAAATTCATATAACAATTCGGTTAAAAGACCGGGTTTAACGCAATATAGATGCACTAAAAGAGGGATTTAGCACATATAGTATTTTCATATACCCATCCATATAAATAATATTAACAAAAGTGGTATCAGAGAAAGCACATTCTAGTAGTGTATAAGTTGAAGAAATGAACTTTGAGAAGCTCAAGAATCGATTTCGTGGTAAAAAGTGTTGCCCGAAATCATTTGGTAATATAAGAAGTTCAGAAAGGGCGTATTTCTAGTATTTCAGCAAGTTTACAAATACTTATATCTCAACAGTAACCCTCTGCCTTTTCAAGGCTAGTGTTAGATCAAGCCGGAACTTCTACAACTGTTTTTCGGTTCGTTTAGTGCTGTTGACGAATTTGACGCCGTTGATAATTTCCGCCAAGCGTTGATAACCTCTTAAGTGCAGCCACTTTGTCTGGACCGTTTCTATCAGCTTAAAGGCCATCGCTCACTGCTATTTTTATGCTCAAGCAGCTGTTTTGGTATAGCCCTATTGGATGTGGTAGGTGATCATATTCAGCCTTGTTGATCTTAAGTATTTAATGAATAGATAGCTTTATATTATTCTTCGTTAATTTCATCGAACTTCAATAATTCAGACGGTTGCACGCCTAATGTATCTGCCAGCTTACAGATATTTAGCAGTGAAATGTTTCGCAGTCCCCGCTCAATGCCACTGACATAACTTCTAGCTAATTCACTCTCCCAAGCTAATTCTTCCTGAGATAACCCTCGTTCTTTTCGTAATTGTACTAGTCGTTTTCCAAATAATTTAAGTGAATCTGCAGTCATCGGGCCTCAACCAGAAGTCATAAACTGGTTGCATGCTATCGACGTCGGCCTCTATAATGCCACGCACTATAAGTAACATATTTTATTTTTTCTTGCTGTAACGGCTTTTTATACGCCGCATATTGTTGACATGCTTTCTTTGGACACTGATAACTTAGCCCCCCTTCTATCTAACCTTAACAATCTTGAAATTAAAGAACTTGCTGTGCGTTATTGGTCCGGTGATGATTCTGTAGCCGAGATCATTACCCGGTATGGCCTGAACTGTCACCCGCGCAACCTGGTAAACGCACTTCCTTTCGTGACAACAGATTTTCAATGCCCGTATTGCCGGCACCCTATGGTGCGCAAAATTCTGAGCCGATCTTCTAGGCAAAAACTGAGTAGGCTTTTCTGCCAGCATTGCAAGCATAGCCAGTCCAGCCATTGCGCTTGTTTTCGGTGTAAAAAGCAGCAGAACGCGCTGCCAAAAAAAGCGCTGATCTCTCAAGTTCGTATTGCTATGGATATTAAACATGCTTTGCAATCGATCACTGATTTGTCATTAAAAGACGTGCTGTATTTGGTCACATTGATTCACTCTTCGGTGACAGTGTCCAGTGAAGGTTGGGTTGGCCCCATTACCTATATTCCGCCGTTAGCGCCTTACGATGATGGGATGATTGTCCATTATCTTCATGAGAGAGAGCTCATCACGCTCAGTCCGGATACAGAAGATACGGCATTTATAGTGTTTGATGATGCCATTCAAGATGCTCATTTTAATGCCATTGAGGACTTGGATTTAATGGTGGTGAAATGGAAAATTCATCTTGAAAACTTTGAAGAAACACTATCGCAACTCAATGCCAGCATACAAAATGGCGTTTGGCTAACGAAGTGGGGAGGTGAAGCAGGGCAATCGCGCTTAAAAAAGCTTGAAAATAGAATTTAGATGAGGTAATAAGGCTGTCATTTTGATTTTAAATGATAGCAAAGCCAACACCTTCAATTATCCATCACTTTTCGAGCATTCAGGAC